>QQTW01000646.1_pt1 | contig 22433 bp, 16 predicted proteins | sample 1904831 | NCBI WGS metagenome assembly QQTW01 (sample SAMN09435610, study PRJNA476489) | Subsurface metagenome, whole genome shotgun sequencing project. | reverse complement strand
CCCGATAATCGGCGTTACGTTGAAATTAAAGAGCAGTATCCTCACGCGCTGCTATTGTACCGAGTTGGCGATTTTTACGAAGTATTTTTTCAAGATGCTTGCACGGTTTCCGAACAATTAGAATTAGTTTTAACTAGCATCCAAGCCGGGAAAGAAATCGGACGAGTGCCAATGTCCGGCGTACCTCACCATGCTATAGACCGCTACTGTGCCATGTTAGTCGAAAAAGGATTTGCGATCGCAATTTGCGACCAAGTAGAAGATGCGTCGGTAGCGGCGGCGCAAAATCGCCAGGTAAAGCGCGAAGTAACGAAAGTCATCACTCCCGGTACGTTGCTAGATGAAGGAATGCTTAATGCTCGGCGCAACAACTTTCTCGCCGCCGTAGTTATGGCTGGAGAACACTGGGGTTTAGCTTACGCAGATATCTCCACCGGAGAATTTCTCACAACTCAATCGAGCAATTTAGAGCATTTAACTCAAGAATTAATGCGTTTGCAGCCGTCAGAAGTCCTATTTCCTACCAACGCCCCCGATTTAGGTAGTTTATTGCGCCCCGGAGAAAAGTCCGAACACTTGCCTAACTGCTTGCCTAGCTCGTTTTGCTACGCCCTGCGTAGTCAAACTCCTTTTACCCACTCAGAAGCTCGAAGTCGGCTGTTGCAGCGCTTTAAAATGCGTAGTCTAGAAGGAATTGGCTTAGAACACTTACCCTTAGCAGTGCGGGCGGCGGGGGGATTGCTGGAATACTTAGAAGCAACTCAAAAAGAAAACCCTGTAGCACTCCAATTATTGCGGACTTACACGATTACAGACTACCTAATTGTTGACAGTCAAAGCCGCCGCAATCTAGAAATTACTCAAACTGTCCGCGATGGGATATTACATGGTTCTTTATTATGGGCAATCGATAAAACCAGTACGGCAATGGGTAGTAGAGCCTTGCGGCGCTGGTTTTTGCAACCATTGTTAGATATTAAAAGTATCAACGCACGCCTTGATACAATTCAAGAATTAATTGCAGATACAGCCCTGCGTCATGACTTAAGGCAACTACTACGGCAAATATATGATTTAGAAAGGTTAACCGGACGCGCGAGTTCGGGAAGCGCCAATGCGCGAGACTTGGTGTCCTTAGCTGATTCTTTATTGAAACTGCCGGAAATAGCTAGATTAGTAGAAAATGCTAAATCGCCTTATCTCAAAGCTTTACAAAAAGTACCGCCAATCTTAGAACAGTTGGGGCATCAAATTCGCGCTCATTTGGTAGAGTCTCCCCCATTGTATCTTACCGAAGGCGGTTTAATTCGCAGTGGGATCAATTCGCAACTTGACGATTTGCGCCTAACAGTTGAAGAAGACAAACTATGGATTGCCAACTTAGAAGTTGAAGAAAAAGCCCGGACGGGAATCCCCAATCTTAAAGTCGGGTTTAATAAAACTTTTGGTTACTACATTAGTATTTCTCGCTCTAAAGCTGACCAAGTTCCCGCTAACTATATTCGCAAGCAAACCCTCACTAATGAGGAGCGCTATATTACACCGGATTTGAAGGAAAAAGAAGCGCGAATTTTAACGGCGCGAGAAGACCTCAACCGATTGGAATACGAGGTTTTTTCCCTCCTGCGTCAAGAAGTAGGGGAAAGCGCCGAAATTATCCGCAATACTTCGCGCGCGGTGGCGGCGGCGGATGTATTGTGTGGTTTTGCTGAAGTAGCGGTGTATCAAGGCTACTGTCGTCCGCACATGGTAGAAGGACGAGAAATAAAAATTATTGATGGTCGTCATCCGGTAGTCGAGCAATCTTTGCCATCAGGGTTTTTTGTGCCAAATTCGTCAATGTTGGGGTGGAAAGACAGCCAAAAAGCTGAAAAGAAGCCGGATTTAGTAATTTTAACCGGGCCAAATGCCAGTGGCAAAAGCTGCTACTTGCGGCAACTAGGATTAATTCAGTTAATGGCTCAAGTGGGTTGCTTTGTTCCCGCAAAAGAGGCAATACTTGGGATATGCGATCGCATTTTTACCCGTGTAGGCGCAGTAGATGACCTAGCTACCGGGCAATCTACCTTTATGGTAGAGATGAACGAAACGGCAAATATCCTCAATCACGCAACTTCAAATTCCCTCGTACTACTAGATGAAATTGGGCGTGGTACGGCAACTTTTGACGGACTTTCAATTGCTTGGGCGGTAGCAGAGTATTTAGCTTCAGAAATTAAAGCGCGCACGATTTTTGCCACTCACTACCACGAGATGAATGAATTAGCTTCAATGATGCCCAATGTTGCTAATTACCAAGTCACTGTTAAAGAATTACCCGACCAAATTATATTTTTGCACCAAGTCCAACCGGGCGGTGCGGATAAATCTTACGGAATTGAAGCGGGAAGACTAGCGGGTTTACCTCCCGTCGTGATTGGACGCGCTAAAGAAGTCATGGGACAAATTGAAAAGCATAGTAAAATTGCTATGGGACTGCGATCGCAAATTAACAAGTTGTAAAGAGTTGTTAGAGGTGCTGATCCTAAAGTTAGAATTGTCAATAAGTCCAGAGAAATAGTTACTGTTGTTACACTTGATTGCAAAACAAGTTACAAGTACAAGCGGCATGATAATTTCCGATCTGGATGCAAGGCAAACATCAACCATTAGGAGAACATCGCTCGTGGCAATTCAACCCCAGGGACTACCATCTAACGATTTCAAGCGTGAAGATATTAGCGAATATGTTGCTCATCTTCAACTACACATGGCTTTGCAAGCGCGTAACCTAGTCCCCACCCTCAACACTGTGGGCGATAGCCGCGAACAATTGCTGCATCAAACCCAAGCAAATTTTGAAAAATTAGTTTCTCGTCAAGCACTTTAAATCTTCATAAATTAGACCTGGCAATGGAATTGCAGTTAACTATGTCAGGTTTAATTTTAAAATCGCTCTAAAGAATTAGCGGCATAAGTTCAGAAAGTCGTTAAAATATTTGTGCAGCATATTAACTAACTTTAGGCTGGATTCCAACCAGACGAATCATGACTTCAGTACTTCCTCAAAATCTAAACGTTGTTATTCGCACGGTTCAACGCCGGGATATAGAAGGAATTGAGCGTCTTTGTGCCGAATCGTTCGCGTCTGAAAAACCGATGACGACGCAAAATCAATTAAAACTACTGCGTCGCTGGTATGGCTTGCTAAAGTTTTTAAATTTGTTTCCCAATCCCCTGCAATACCATTACTGTATTTACGTCGCCGAGCAAGCCAAACGCGTCCAAGGTACGATTCAAATTTCCCCTTGCAACCGCACTCGCAGCACTTGGCGGGTAGAAAGACTATTGGTAGACGCTCAATCCCGCGCTCAGGGAGTTGGTTCTCAATTACTTCGCTACTGTTTTGAAGCTGTAGGCGAAGCTAGAACTTGGCTATTAGAAGTGGATATTAATGATAAAGAATCCCTAGCTCTTTATCGTCAAAATGGCTTTCAAACTCTAGCTCAACAAACTTACTGGGAAATTACCCCTAGTTTGCTGCAAGAATTGGCACTGCGCGAACCGGATTTACCAAATCTTTTGCCTGTAAGCAACGCAGACGCTCAATTGTTATACCAATTAGATACAGCATCCATGCCGCCATTGGTGCGTCAAGTATTTGACCGCAATGCAGACGACTTTAAAACTAGCTTGCTAGGTGGCATTGTTGCCGCCGTACAGCAGTGGATGAACAAGCTAGAAGTAGTTAGTGGCTATGTGTTTGAACCTCAACGCAAAGCCGCAATTGGTTACTTTCAAATTCGGATGTGTCGCAAAGGTACGCAAGCTCATGTAGCGACGCTGACTGTCCACCCCGCCTATACTTGGCTTTATCCCGAACTATTATCTCAATTAGCTCGAATTGCTCAAGACTTACCGCCGCAATCGTTGCAACTAGCGTCGGCTGACTACCAGCAAGAAAGAGAAGAATATTTAGAGCAGATTGGCGCTAAAAGAATGGAACACACTTTGATGATGTCGCGTTCGGTATATCACAAGCTGCGCGAGTCTAAATTTGTGTCTTTAGAAGGATTACAGTGGTCGGAAATGTTGCAAGGATTTCAACCCGCCCGCAAGCCTGTAGCTGGGGGGATGTCTTGGCTTGGGCAACCAAAACAGCAGTTGTCGCCGATAGAAGTGACAAACGATCCTAACTTAATAAATTCCGAACCCAATAATTACTCTAATTTGGAATCGCCGCCACCACCAGAATTAGGCAACCAGTAAGCATTGGAAAACTCATGCCACCGAGGATATCCGCCCTAGGCTTAGATATTGGCAAAAAGCGCATCGGTGTAGCTGGTTGCGACGGTACGGGATTGATTGCCACAGGTTTAACTACTATAGAGCGTCAATCTTTTGCTTTAGATGTCGCCCAACTGCAACAGTTGGTGCAAGCACGAGAAGCACAAATACTTGTAGTTGGTTTACCCTACACAATGAATGGAGAATTAGGTTTTCAAGCTAAACAAGTGCAAAAATTAGCGCCGAAACTCTCCCAGGCGCTAAATTTGCCAGTGGAATACATAGATGAACGCCTAACTTCAGTAGAAGCCGAGCAATTAATTAGTCAAGACAAAAAGCCCGCTCACTTCGTCGATAAAGGATTAATCGATCGCCTAGCAGCCGCAATTATCTTACAACGTTGGCTAGATTTAAGGCGCAGCCGCAACCAATTACAGGCTTTAGATCGTCCCCTTATTTAAGTTAAATGAAGTTAAACTCGCATCCCGTGATATCCTGAAAGCTGACAAATAGCAACTAATGAACGCGCAAGTAAATTAGTCACTTTTGTTATTAATCAATTGACAGTCCCCCATCGTCTATGTTTTCATCCCCATCCCCTGAAGAAAACGATCCATCCCCAACAGCGTCCATCACCCTTACAGATGAAACTGGGCGGAGTCTTCCCTGTTATATCGAGCGATCGCTATTTGTCGGGGATATCGAATATGTTTTACTGCTGCCAGAAGACTCGGCTATCGAAATTTTCGCCTGGCATAGCGATGGCGATGAGGAAGAAGCCGTACCGATAGAAGATGAGGAAACTATAGACCAAATCTTTACTACCGCCGAAGCTGTACTTGCCGAACAAAACTTAATTCTCCGTCGCACGGCTTTCGCCCTCACGGTTGCGGGCGAACTTCCCCCGGTAGAAGATGCGGAGCTATTTACTTTAGAAATTGAAGAAGAAGGCTCGGAATTAGAACCAGAACAGTTGCAATTACTGGCAAACTTTTATCATCAAGAGCAAGAATACTCAATTTATACACCCCTCGACCCTTTGCTGTTTTTTGCCAAGATGAATTCCGCCGGCAAGCCAGAGTTACTTTCCCAAGAAGAATTTAGTAAAATTCAGCCGCTACTAGAGGAGCAGCTATTTGACGAAATGGACTAATTGAGATTGCTTAACAGCAAACGTAGTTATTTAGGGCAGTTAAACAAAATGAAAGTAATGCAAAAAGCTTTCAAATGGGCGCTTATATTACTCGTACCAGCTTTAGGACTAGGCACTTGGCTAGGCTGGAGTTGGTGGAATAAATCAATTTCGCCAACTCAAAACGATCGCGTGACGGAAATTAGAGTTAAACCAGGAACGGCAGCCCAGCAAATCGGTCAGCAATTAGAAGACGCGGGGGTAATTCGTTCTAGCCAAGCTTGGAACTTGTGGGCGCGCTACTTGCAGAAGCAAGAACCAACGGGAGGCTTTAAAGCTGGAGAGTATGTCATCGTTCCAAATCAGTCTTTACCCGCCGTTGCCGCGCAAATCTGGCGGGGTAAGGTTATCGAACTAAGTTTTACCATTCCTGAAGGTTGGTCGCTGCGGCAAATGGGAGAATACTTTGAAAAACAAGGGTTTTTCTCGGCGCAGGAGTTTTTGGCGGCAACGAGAAAAATACCTAGAAATGAGTATCCCTGGTTGCCTGCTAACTTACCGCACTTAGAAGGATTTTTGTATCCCGATACCTACAAGCTGAATGGCGATAGCGTCACCCCCGAAATTATCATCAGGCAAATGCTCAACCAATTTCAAGTAGTAGCTTTGCCAATTTACGAACAAGGTAAAAACCAAACAGATTTAGACTTGTTGGAATGGGTAACGTTAGGGAGCATTGTAGAAAAAGAAGCCGTAATTCCCCAGGAGCGCTCGCGCATTGCGGGAGTATTTGCTGCGAGGTTGCGCAAAGGAATGCTGCTGCAAACTGACCCAACGGTAGAATACGCGCTAAATATTCGCCAAACTAAAGAACAGCCTTTGACTTTTGCTCAAATTAAAGTAGCAAGTCCCTACAATACCTATGTTGTTCCTGGCTTACCGCCTACCCCGATCGCCAGTCCCGGTAAAGCTAGTTTAAAAGCCGCAATGTACCCCGAAAAGACTCCTTATCTGTACTTTGTAGCGCGTTACGATGGTACTCATGTATTTAGCAAAACTTTAAGCGAACATACGGCGGCGCAAGTAGCTATTCGCAGACAAGTTTCGGCACAATAAACTAACTTAAAAACTGACTATGGCATGGCACGAATATCTACAGCCGGATTTAATTTTACAAAACTCAGTTTTAAGTTTAACTCCCGACCTAATCGCCCAGTATCAACTTAAAGGGCTAGTTTTAGATGTGGATGAAACCCTCGTGCCTGTCAAAGTTACTACCGCTTCCCCCGAACTAAAAGATTGGGTAAATAGTATTCGGCAAACAACCAAGCTATGGCTAGTAAGTAACAACCTCAGTGATGTCCGCATTGGTGGGATTGCTCGTTCCTTAGACTTACCTTACATTTTAGGGGCGGTCAAACCATCGCGGCGCAAATTAAGACAAGCGGTGACAGCAATGGATTTACCTGTAGAACAAATTGCGATGGTAGGCGATCGCTTATTTACAGATGTAATTGCTGGCAATCGTTTGGGAATGTTCACAATTTTAGTAGACCCCATCCTCGATCCGGGTGAAGCGGTGCGCTCCTATCCAGTGCGAAATTTTGAGGTATTAGTGTCGAAATTTATGGGCGCTACCATCGCACCGAAACAAAAAGTAACAAAATAGGATAGAACTTAGGAAATCTAAAGAAAATATTACAAGTAGCTTATTTTAAAAAAATATCTGTAATGATAGATACAGTTCAAATAGAGTCAGCTTTATAAAGACTCTAGTTATAAATACCAATAAATAACTTCGTAAAGCGTCAGCCTCACGTATAGAGGAACTGGCGCTTTACAATTTGTCTATAAAACAGACAAACCTATTTTAATGTCCCAAATCATAGTTGTAAAAATTGGCACTTCGAGCCTGACTCAAGTAAAAACAGGACAGCTTGCCTTATCGACGATCGCTACATTGGTAGAAGTTTTAAGTCAGTTGCACCAGCAAGGTCACAAAGTAATTTTGGTATCTTCTGGGGCGGTAGGGGTAGGCTGTGCGAGGCTAGGACTGACTGAAAGACCGAAAGAAGTTGCCCTCAAACAAGCGGTAGCCGCCGTAGGTCAAGGGCGGTTAATGCGGGTATACGACGATTTATTTAATACATTACAGCAGCCTATTGCTCAAGTGCTGTTAACTCGCGGTGACTTAGTAGCCCGTAGCCGTTATATCAATGTCTACCGTACTTTTGCGGAGTTACTCAAGTTAGGCGTTATTCCGGTAGTAAACGAAAATGACACTGTAGCGGTAGATGAATTGAAGTTTGGAGATAACGATACTTTATCTGCCTTAGTTGCGAGTTTAGTAGAAGCAGACTGGTTATTTTTATTAACCGATGTCGATCGCCTTTATTCTGCCGATCCGCGCTCGTTTCCCGACGCGCAACCCATTTCTGTAGTTAAAGATATCAATGAATTAGCCCAGATGCAGGTAAACCCAGGCGATCGCGGCTCTAAGTGGGGTACGGGGGGAATGATGACAAAAATTGCCGCCGCCCGCATTGCTACCGCCGCCGGAGTGCGGACAGTAATTACTCAAGGCAATCCCTACAATATTGTGAAAATTTTGCAAGGAGAAGCTTTAGGGACGGAGTTTGAACCCCAAAAAGTGCCAAATAGAGCGCGCAAACGTTGGATTGCTTATGGTTTAGTACCAATGGGCAAACTAACTCTAGATGGAGGTGCGGTTAAAGCGATTGTTCAAGAAAGAAAATCATTATTAGCGGCGGGAATTACTGCTATTGCTGGAGACTTTGAAAGTCAAGAAGCAGTGGAATTATGCGACCTAGGCGGTAAAGCGATCGCTAGAGGCATTGTTAACTACAACAGCAGCGAACTCCAACAGATATTGGGGCGACATTCGAGCGAGATATCAGCGATTTTGGGCTACACGGCGGCGGAAACTGTAGTTCACCGCGATAACCTCGTTTTAACTTAATGGCGATACTTTTTACCCTCCGCAATTTTTATTTTTAGATTCAATCCATTTATCTCCGAGCGAATATAGGAAAGTAAAGCGTAGATAAAAATAACTATGCCCATCATTTCCATAAATTCTTCAATGGAGGTAAGAACAGATGTGACAAAGGTCTTTTGGGTATAAAGCTCGTCATGAACTCCAGCCAACAATTCCATCCCAATCGCCCCACCGATAAAAACTGTACCCGCCGTCAAAAATAAGCGTTTTGTTTTAGGGGGGAGAGCATTGATAAATTTTAAAAATCCCAAAAATACCGCGATCGCAAAAATCGCGCCCGGAATCACCCAAGCATAGTAGAGAAAACCACTTGTATTCAGGGAATTTCTCAAGGGATCTATAAATTTTTCGTGAATTGAAACTGCTTCATCAAGGGATAGGTACGCAAAAATAACTGCCAATACTCTCCAATAATTGACATAGCGATCGCTTACTAACTTTTTTGCCCTGGCAATTACAGCTAGTAACATGGCACAAAATAATAAAGCTGACCAAGAGTAGAGTGTAGGAATATTTTGTTCTACATTGACATTAAATATCGGTGCGAAAGTATCTCTTAAAGGATAATCTGGTAGAAAATAAACGCAGAACTGGAAAAACAAACTGCACAAAACTAAACTCGACACCAAAATAACTAAAAAACGGGTAGTTTTTTCAGGAGACAAAGAAAAGCTTAAGTCTCTAGGTGATGAGCTTGTTATTTGAGAATAATTATTTGTTTGTTCGACTAATTTTAAATTTGTGTTCCCATAAGATTGGGACTTAGAAAACTGGTTCGCGCTCCTGCGTGGTAATACAACATTTTCCATTAAATACTCAATAGTTTGCTGTTTTACCCAACCGCATTCTACAAGAATTGTTCCTAGACGCTTTCCCGATTGGCTTTGCTTTTGGAGGGCAAGCTCTAGTTGCTCTGGCGCGATCGTACCCGCTTCAATTAGATACGCTCCTAGGGGTTTTGATATATCTGTTTGTTCTTCCGTTTTACTAATCAATTTTTTGACCTCATTTTCGAGCCAAGCTCGTTAATCTACTCATGCTCTGCTTGTTTTTACCTGGCTAAATAAGTAAATATACATAACACCAAGCTTGTTTAAGGTTAGTTTAACTAAGAATAGATTAAGAAAACATAAAGTTTAGGTAAAAGCAGTAAAAATTTTAGTGCGTAAAATTTTTATAGGACTATATCTACGGAGGTAGAGCAATTGTCTACTGGCGATTAAGGATTGGGAGTGAAACGCAAATAGTTAAAGTATTGGTTTATAAAAAATCTTCTTAGCTCGCCTACTAGGGTTTGAACCCGATTGCTTATAGCTAAAGTCGGTTTAAGCCGACTACAGAGAAAAAGATTTTAGACTTTTGTAAGATGTTTAAAGACTTGAGGAAAAGAGATCGCGCCAACAGTATCCGTTGCCGATGTCAAGTTTAAGGAAAAAACTGTGGATTTAAACTGTAAAAAATTCTGCTATTAATTGTGAGACAACCTAAAGCTGCTAGATCATGTGATCTGTGCCGCAAAATAACTATCAAAAACGCGCGCGATCGCATACTTTAATGCGATCGCGCCTGTAATACTCTCACACTAAGAACTAGGTAAGCTTTTTTTGGTTAAAACTTGACGAATGGCAATTAAAACTATGCCGACACCCGTAAACGCCAATGCCAGAATGCGACTTTCAACAGACGCAAAAGCAACAAGAGCCAAATTAAACAGCAACGCTAAAGCTGGAACTACGAAAGGAACTTGAAACCCGCTTGTGCGAGGTTCTCGGCGTTTGGTAATTAACAGAGAAATATTTACTAAACAAAACATTGCTAGTAACAAAGTTGCTGTAGCCCCAGCTAAAAATTCTAATCTACCAGAAAGCGCTAAAGCAATTGCGATCGGTAAAATAACTATTAGCGTCCGATAGGGAGTAGCACGCTTAGAGTGTAATTTTCCTAACCAAGCTGGCAATAGCCCTTCCCGCGACATCCCGTAAAGCAGCCGCGAGGCGGTAACAAAATTTAGCAACCCCGTATTGAGAATTGCAAATAGCGGAATAAAAGTAAAGATAATTCGGGGGAAATTGGGTTGCGACTGGCTGACTACATCAAGTAAAGGAGCTTTGGAGTTGGCAAGCTCCACCGGGCTGATTACCTGAGTAGCAAGCCAAGAAACAAGCACGTATACAATTCCAGCAATGCCCAAGGATAGCAGGATCGCTTTAGGAACATTGCGCTCAGGATTTTTTACTTCTTCAGCAACATTGACAATATCTTCAAATCCAATAAAGGCGTAGAAGGCAAGCGATGCTCCTTGTAAAATTGGTATCCAACCTGTAGCGGGCGTTTCAACAATCGCGGTAGCTGCCGTCGCTTCCCCTCCCCCAAATACAAACAAGCTGGCTACTAAAATGACAATAACCAACCCCGAAGCTTCAATTGTAGTACAAAAAATATTTAGAGCCGAAGACTCCTCCATGCCTCTAAAATTGACAAAAGCCAAAGCAGAAAAAAGTGTCAAAATAACTAACCAAGTTGGAATGGTGGGGGCAAAAGCGTTGAAATATCCAGCAAAAGCTTTCGATCCTGTCGCCATTGAAACGAGGCAAGTACAAAACATTACCCAACCAACTAAAGTTGAGAGAAAATCGTTGTGAAATGTCCTATGAACGAAGTAAGCAACGCCTCCACTTTTGGGAAATCGGCTGCCAAGTTCGGCATAACTTAAAGCTGTAAGTGCTGCCACAACCATCGCACTTAAAAACGAAACCCATACCAAAGTGCCAGAAAATCCGGCAACTTTGCCAACTAAAGCATAAATTCCAGCGCCGAGAATATCACCTACACCATAAATAACTAGCGTTGGCAGTCCAAACACGCGCTTGAGTGAGTCTGCTTCAGAATTCTCTGTATCGCTGCTTTTCATTTTTTCCATACCACTACTTTTCAGTTATAGAGTGTATTTTCGTCAGTATAAATGGTAGGGGCTTGATAACTGCTAACTGATTGTCAGTATTTGATGGCAAGCAGATTGACGATACGTTGTATGGAAATTAATAGGCGTTGAATAGGATAATTTGGACTTTAATAACAGAATTTTTATTTACAGGAAAAAGTTGATAGCAAAAATGCCCAATCGGTGAGGAAACTAGGCATTTTTAAAGTTATACATTAAATAATTTGTAACTCATTCAGTTACGTTAGGTTTTTTAGAACTGCATTCTTGAACAAAGCAACGCTCTAGTAGTTCGATTTTATATAAATGCCCAAACTGGCGCGGATTTAATATTAGTTTAGTTTCAGAATTAAAGACGGGTTGGTTTAAAAATTGCCATAAAGGAAAGCTGCTTGGATTATTTAGTAAGTTCATAGGGCAGTAGTTATAGAGAGACTCTTGGGTGATTGCTGAAAAATTACAATCTTGTTTACTTTTAAAGATTGCCATAACTAATATTCAATTTGCTTGGTGGGTTCTACGGAATATTTTGGGTAAATTTCTATAAATTATGTAATTTTGCGGATGCGCTAGGTACAAAATTAGTTTCTTTGTAATAATTTACTGCCGTACTGACAAAAATAGACCTTTTGCACGAATCCACCCAAGCCCCGCGCGTCTCCAAAACTTGGAGACTTTAAATCTAGTTCCGCCCAAAGCAAGGGGGGTAAATAATTTTTACCCAGGAGTTTAATGCCTTCGATTAAAAACACTTACTCAAAAGTCTTAGCCTAGCTTGTCTTGAAGATAGGAGTACGCGCACTTTGTCCAAGCATGATTAACTCTAGGCGGGCTAGACAGACTTGCACAAAAATTTTTGTCACCAACTTATTTAAGATAAATCAGCAAGTTCAATCCTGGAATCGTGCGCGATAAAGTCCATAGCAGCAAAGTTAAATAAAGCAAACCAATTACCCATTGATACCAAGCAAGAGTAGTGACAATTCCTGGTAAGTGTTCGTCCCGCAGCCGGATGTCATTAAAACCCAACTTGAGCAAGTTATTTAAACTAAAATCGTAATAATTAAGCCAATTCCAGCGATTTGTCCACAATACGGGCATATAACGCTCGCGAAAGAGGGGAAAGCGTGGCATCACTGGCAATCTGCCAATCAATAATCTTAATTGCCGCATACTGCCATCTTCTACAAAATAGCTGCTATTCATCAAATCGTGATAGCGTCCTTTTTGGTAAAGCCTAGCAACTAAAACTAGCGGAATTGGTAAAATGATCGCTTCGGTGCAACCCAAGGTCAAAAATGGCTGAGTTGAGGTGCGAAAAATCGCAATTAAGCCAAACAGTACCAATAAGCAAAAACTACTAAGTACGCAGCTAGTTTCGTAAACTGTGGGTAAAATTTTTTGCGGGTGCAACCGTCGCCAACGGTCAATTAGCCAAAATATTAACCCAAATTGGGCGATCGCAATTGTCCCCACGCCAAACACCAACCAAAAACTCGTACCGTAACGACTCAGTAACAGTAATAAACCCAAAGCCAACCATTGCCAAGCAAGTAATACCCATTCTGCGGATGAAATAGCTTTTGTTGCTACCAAGACTTCGCGGACTTTGATATAAGTATTGAGATCGATTTGGTCTAAGCTCAAAACTTCGCCTAAATTGCGAAAAGGCTGCTCTTGACGGTACTTAGCGATCGCATTAACTTGAATAGGTGAAAACCCTAGTTTTAGCAAGCTTTGGGAACTTGCGGTATTAATATTTATGCCTAATAATTGCTGTCGTAACTCATCGCGGCGTAGTTTTTGAGTAGTGTAATCTAACTGATTAGCATCGCCTATTTGCTGTAATTGCCTAAAGTTTTGAATCAGGTTTCGCAATACATTTTCATTGCCTTGTATTATGGGTACTTGAATCGCGCTGCCAATTTGTCCTGGATTGCCGAGAATTTTGGCAGCTTCAGCATCAAAATTAAGATCGGATACGTTTAAATAAGCTGAAGAATTAGCAAAAGCTGCATCGCTAAAATCTGCTTGATTGAGAATACTAGCACCGCGCAAGTTTACTGCGCGATCGAATTGTGTTTCTCGAAACGAAACAGCTTGATTAAAAGTTGCTTCCGTAAGAAACAATGACTTATAGAAGCGATTTTTGGTAAATAAGGCACGATTTGCAAAGCTAACTTGCGAAAAATCGGCATTTCCTCGCCACTGCATCCGGTTAAATCTAGCTTGTCCGTTGAAACTTGCTTGATTAAAATTACCCGTATCTTCAAAAGTAGCACCGCTAAAAATCGCTGTTTCTAAAAATTGCGCTTGGTTAAAACCCGCCAAAGTAAAAAAGATACTCCCGCGAAAGATTCCTTGTTTGCGAAAACTTGCTCCCGCAAAGCTGACGTTACGACTAAACCTTGTTTCTGACCAATTGGCGTTTTGGCTAAATATCGCCCCGGAAGCATCTACAGGTTGCAGAAAAAATGTATTTGTAAAATTTGCCTCGCCACTAAAACGAGTTTGTACTAATTTCAAACCGCCACGAAATACGCTAATTTGGGCAGGGGTGGCACTTTTTGAACCCAATAGAGACATAGAAAGTTGACTCAATTGAGCATAACGACGGCGATCGCGTTGCAATTGTGTTTGTTCGGTGGGTGTAAATATAGGCGCTAAAGCTTGTCCGTATAGGGGAGATTTTAATCCCAAATTATTCCCTACAAAATCGCCTTGAATCAGAGAATAGCTTAAATCCAAAGCTAAAGGGCTAGATCCTGCTCTTTGTAACCCTGTTTGCAAAATTTGCTCAAAATTAGCCCGAAAACCCACATTTTCTGGACGTAAGTCAATAATAAAGTGCTGTAAATCAATGGTGGGAATACCGCCGCTTAGTTTCGGCGTTTTTACTCTTGCTTGCAGCAATTCTAAAGTTAAAACTGCGCGATCGGGTTGTGCTAAAGCGGCTTCGGCGGGTAGAGGTATCAATAGTAATAGGATTAAAGAAAGCGCGATTACCCAAGGGGTAGCGCCAAAGGCGATCGCCCATTGCCAAAAACTCCTGTTTAATCGCATTGCAAAACAATTTTCCCTGTAATCGATCCCGCTTCTAATAACTGATGCGCTTCAACGGCGGAGGAAAGCGGAAACACTTTGCTTACATGGATTTTGAGCTTTCCTTGGTCGATTAATTCACCGCCTTGAGTTAAGATACCTGCTTGGTATTGTTGCGCCGTTACTAGCCCTTGTAACATCGGTATTAGCATCAATTCGTAGCTAACTCTTAAGTTACGCGATCGCGCTACTTTCCAATTGGTACTCGTATCGGCTTCTAATATTGTCACTACATCCCCATAGATTTTTGTAGCAGAAAAAGTACGCCCAAAAGTTTCTCCTCCCACCGTATCAAAACTAATATCTACCCCTTCTCCTTCTGTCCAATCCAATACAGCTTGAACAAAATCAGTTTCTTTGTACAAAATCGCTTTATCTGCGCCTAATTGCCGAACAAAACTTGCTTTTTCTTCATTTCCCACCGTCGTACATACTTTAGCTTGATGCAGAACGGCTAATTGAATCGCTACATGACCAACACCACCCGCACCCGCATGAATTAATACTTTTTGTGCTGATTTTATGGAGGCGCGATCGCATAAAGCTTCCCAAGCTGTAATTAATACTAAAGGAGTCGCCGCCGCTTCTACAAAGGAAATTGATTTAGGTTTACGCGCTACAAATTTTTCATCTACTACCGTCATTTGAGCATAATTACCTCGTTTACCTCCCAATCCCCCATCGCAAAAATAAACTTCATCTCCGACATTAAACTTGCTGACATCTGCGCCAATTGCTTCAATTATTCCCGCACCATCGCAACCTAAAATAGCTTGCTGATTTTCTGGGTAAAATGTACCTCTATTCCGCAATTTTGTATCAATAGGATTAACACCCGCCGCTTTGAGACGTACCAACATTTCTGTAGGTTTTTCTATTTGTGGTTCTCTTACTTCTTGGAGTTGTAAAACTTCTGGGTTTCCTGGTGCTGTCATTAAAATCGCTTTCATATATCTATTACTCTTAAGGGCGATCGCTAATTTTTTAAATGCTTGTTTACAAAAGCTTCTACACAATCCATCATTTGATTAAAAACCGGATTGCGTTTTTCTAAAACCTTATCTCCAACTTTAATGTCTTCTGCTAATACAATACTTGGATGAGCCACATTTAAACTCTTGTCAATCCGAAAAAGCTCGGTTTTCTCTCTTGAATTAGGATGATTTTTAAGTAATAACTCAATTTCTCCTATCCCGGCGGCGATATCTGCTTCCGAATGAGCGGCAAATACAGGCTGGGTAATGTCGCTGTATTTATCTTTATTCCTATATAAATCTTCGGTTTTTTTAATTAAATCGGCTAATTGTCCCGCCCCATTTAAAGTCATTTCTATATAACGATAAGGATTATTGCCAATTGCCCAAATATTTTTAGATTGCCTTTGTAAGTTCGGCGGAACTTTAACTTTTTTGCGCTTTTGGCTTTTAAGCTGTTTTTTATTAAAAGCTGCTCTAATTAGCTCAATTACATCTTTGTTTCTATTAACTTGAATGTAAGAAGCAACGTTTAAAAAAGCATCAAACCGGAGGATATTTTCAATTGGATCGTGAATATCTAAAGCCCCAGCAAACAAAAACACCGCTCCATTTATATGCTGCGGATCTGTAATAGCTTTATACATCGCCAGATTTGCTCCCGCAGATAAACCACCGATAGAAACTTGTTTCCCTAAACTTGTCGCGCAATCAACAGCAAAATTCACCTCATCTAGCCATTCGGAAAATGTTACTGTATCTATTTGAGTATCGGGAACTTTTAAACCATGTCCAGGTAGCAGAGGTAATAAAACATTAAAACCCATTTCATAAAACTTACGCGCGATCGCTTTCATAAAATAAGGCGAATCGGTTAAACCATGCACCAAAACGATCGCATTTTGCCTAGATTCCCCATGATACATAATTTCGGGTTCGTTCCCGGCGCGGATCGCCCCGCTATCAATTAAACCTTGATAGCGATCGTGCCAAACTTGCAATGCTTGCATAGATTAAATTAGTGTCTATGTGCAATAAAATAACATCTTGACGCAGCGTAAGTTTTGCGAGACTAGAAACTTTGCTGTATATATGAGGGCAAGCCAAAAGTAAGGGTGTAAGTAGTGGGTAAAAAAATTAAACTGGTAGATAGGCTAAAACTAGGGCTTGCAGTATCAATAGCCAAAACCGTAACCTTTGGTGTGCGACTATTACGCTTGGGTGCAGCAAGTGTATTACCAGGCGAAATCTCGCGGCGCATTCAACCCAACTTATTGCAGCTACTAAGTTGTCAGGTAAAACAAGGCGTAATTTTAGTAGCGGGGACAAACGGTAAAACTACTACTTCCTTGCTACTAAAAACAATGCTAGAAACCCAAGGATGGAAAGTAACCCATAACACCGCCGGAGCAAATTTAGAAAATGGCTTAATGACAGCACTGCTAGAAGATACTAATTTAATTGGCACTTTAAACGCAGACTTTGCAATTTTAGAAGTAGACGAAAACATTTTGCGTCGAGTATTACAGCCAATTCAACCGCGTCTAATTATGTGCTTAAATCTGTTTCGCGATCAGCTAGATAGGTACGGTGAAGTAGATACAATTAGCAAGCGATGGGGAGAAGAACTCGCCCTCTTACCCACCCAAACTGTAGTAGTTGCCAATGCTGACGATCCTACCCTTGCCGCTATGGGGTCGAAATTGCCGCAAAAAGTGCGATATTTTGGCTTAAATGAGCCAAAACAGTATTTAGACGAAATTCCCCATGCTGTAGACTCTATTTACTGCCCCAAATGCGGTCATTTACTCAACTATGCAGGGGTTTATTTGTCTCATTTGGGCGATTACAATTGCCCAAGTTGCAACTTTACCAAACCAAAATTAGACATTGATAGCAGCCAATGGCAGCAAATATTAATTGGCGTATATAACAAATACAATACTGTCGCCGCCGTTCTTGCCGCCCAAGAATTAGGAGTAGATGAGACAATTATCGCAGACAGTATAAATAACTTTAAAGCTGCTTTTGGACGGGCGGAAGTGCTAAATGTTGAAGGTAAGCGCGTCTTAATTCTTTTATCCAAAAACCCTGTAGGGATGAATGAAACTATCCGCGCGGTTAATCAAGCTGGGGGAAAAACTAAGTTATTAGTGCTAAACGATCGCACTCCCGATGGTACAGATGTATCGTGGATCTGGGACGTGGATACCGAACCATTAGTTGAAAAAGGCGGCATTTTAGTTATTAGCGGCGATCGCGTTTACGATATGGCGCTGCGTTTGCGCTACTCTCAGCCAGAAATTGATAATGGTAACGTACAGTTAATTATTGAAGAAGATTTAAAAAATGCGATCGCTATTGCCTTAGAACACACCCCCGCTAATGAAACTCTCCACATTTTACCCACCTATTCTGCCATGTTAGAAGTGCGAGAAATATTGACCGGGCGGAAAATTCTATAAACCATCCTAGCTAATGCGATCGCTAATTTATTTTCATTAATACCCAAAAGTTTGAGTTGTAGCATAGCAGAAGGACTACTAAGCTAGAAACTATGACTCCTGAAGAAGCAAGACTGCAAGCCGATCGCGATCGCACGGGTTATTGGAAACGCTGGGGATCGTACTTAGCCGATCGTCAATGGGGTACGGTAAGAGAAGATTATAGCCCTGATGGTGCGGCTTGGGATTATTTTCCCCACGATCATGCGCGTTCTCGCGCCTACCGTTGGGGTGAAGATGGAATTGCGGGTATTTCTGACAATCATCAAAGGCTGTGTTTGGCGATCGCTTTATGGAATGGCGAAGACACGATTATCAAAGAACGACTATTTGGTTTAACAGGTAATGAAGGCAATCACGGGGAAGATGTCAAAGAATATTATTTTTATTTAGACAACACCCCCACTCATTCCTACATGAAGTGTCTGTATAAGTACCCGCAAACTGCTTTTCCTTACCAGCAATTAGTCGCAGAAAATAAATTACGCGATCGCACCTGTCCCGAATACGAATTAATCGATACGGGTGTATTTGAGAGCGATCGCTACTTTGATGTAGTTGTCGAATATGCCAAAAATTCCCCGGAAGATATTTTAGTCCAAGTAAGCGTAACTAACCGAGGCGCAGAAGAAAAGCAAATACACTTATTACCTACGCTTTGGTTTAGAAATTATTGGACTTGGAATCGTAAATATCCTAAGCCAAAGCTTAAAGTTGCTCGCTCTCAGGACGAGTTTAGTATTATTGAAGCAAGTCACCCAACTTTAGGCGAACGGTGGCTGTACTGTAAAGGTAAAACTAACTTACTTTTTACCGAAAACGAAACTAATAATCAAAAGCTATTTAATACTCCTAACGCCTCACCTTATACAAAAGATGGCATTAACGATTACTTAATTTCCCAAAAACAGACCATTAATCCTCATTTAACTGGTACTAAAGTTTCCACCCACTATAATTTACTTGTTAAACCAGGAGAAACGCAAGTTATCTGGCTGCGCTTAAGCGATTCGCCGCAATTAAAAGATGAAGAATTTGCCCATATATTTCAAAGTCGCAAAGCTGAAGCTGACGAATTTTACAAACGCATCTCCCCAAATAAATTATCCGCCGACGAACGCAATATTCACCGCCAAGCTTACGCCGGAATGTTATGGAGTAAGCAATTTTATTACTACGTGGTTGAAGACTGGTTAAAAGGCGATCCCGATACGCCACCGCCACCAATAGAACGTTATGGCATCAGAAATAGCGAATGGGTGCATATATTTAATAACGATATTATTTCCATGCCCGACAAATGGGAATATCCTTGGTATGCAGCTTGGGATCTGGCTTTTCATGTCATTCCCCTAGCGGCGATCGATCCTGAGTTTGCCAAACGCCAACTCAGCCGCTTGACAAGAGAATGGTATATGCACCCAAACGGACAGTTACCAGCTTATGAATGGACTTTTAGCGATGTTAATCCCCCCGTTCACGCTTGGGCAACTTGGCGAACTTATCAAATAGAAAAACAAATATATGGACGAGCAGATCGTCCGTTTTTAGAAAGAGTATTTCAAAAATTGCTCCTAAATTTTACCTGGTGGGTAAATCGTAAAGACGTAGAAGGCAAAAACATCTTTCAAGGTGGCTTTCTGGGGATGGATAATATTGGCGTGTTCGATCGCAGTTCAGAATTACCCGTAGGCGGTTATATTCAACAAGCCGATGGAACGAGTTGGATGGCGATGTATGCCTTAAATATGCTGACAATTGCCTTAGAGTTGGCAGTAGAGAACTCTGCTTATGAAGATATTGCTAGTAAATTTTTCGAGCATTTTCTCAGAATCGCCGCCGCAATGGATGGTATAGGCGAGAGCAAAATGTCTTTATGGGATGAAACGGATGGCTTTTACTACGACGCGCTGCAATTTCCCGATCGCCAATGCGCGATGAAAGTCCGCAGCCTTGTGGGTTTAATTCCTTTATTTGCGATCGCCACCTTGGAAGCTGAAACCTTAAAGCAATTGCCTAACTTCAAACGCAGAATGGAATGGTTTATCAATAATCGTCCCGATTTAAAGAGAAATGTAGCTTGTATGGAAACATTGGGAGTGGGCGCAAGAAGACAACTTGCGATCGCCTACCCCGACAAACTCCGGCGTATTCTCCATAAAATGCTAGACGAAAAGGAGTTTTTAAGTCCCTATGGCATTCGCTCCGTTTCCAAATACCACGAATCTCATCCTTACATTCTCAATATCAACGACACCGAGTATCGCGTAGATTACGAGCCAGCAGAGTCGAAAACGGCGTTATTTGGTGGTAATTCCAACTGGCGCGGGCCAATTTGGTTTCCAATTAATTATCTAATTATTGAGTCGTTACACAACTATTACAACTACTTGGGCGATGACTTTTTAGTAGAGTGTCCCACAGGTTCGGGCAAAATGATGAATCTTCAGCAAGTAGCAACCCAATTATCTCAGCGCCTAGTGCAGATTTTTTCTCAAAATGATTCTAGCGAGCGTCCCTTCAATGGTGGAGTAGCTAAGTTTCAAACCGATCCCCAATGGCGCGACTTAATACTTTTTCACGAGTATTTTCATAGCGATAATGGTGCAGGGCTAGGCGCAAGCCATCAAACGGGGTGGACGGGTTTAGTTGCTACTTTAATCGAGCAGTGCAAACAGAGTAATTAGAGCGAAAGCCCGCCTAGGGTTAAAACCCAAGGCTAATAGCTAAAGTCGGCTTAAGCCGACTGAAGAAAAATTTAGACTTTTGCCAGAGTTTTTTTAAAAAAGCAGCATTTCTCTATCAAAAGTAGTAAATATAAGTAATTGACTTTTACTGACAAATATACTCACTTTGCTTACACCGTATGACTTTGGACTATAGTTTACTTGGAGTAACAGCCCTTTTAGTTATTTAAGCTTCAGCAGTTCTAGCGGGGATCGGTTAACCTCTATATGTAAGTAGTTAAACCAACGCCCTAGAAAGTTTACTTGTAGATTTATTTACCTAACTTGGTAGCAAATCTAAAGAAAATATTAAAAAAGGGCTTACAATAAAGTGTGGTGTTTGGAGAAAAACAGTGTTTCTACGACTAGCACAGCAACACCGACAATTTGTTCAGGATCTGGTAATGAACCTACAAGCTTTAGCCATTGTACTAGAGCGTCGTGGCTACCCAGCATCTTGTTACACCTGTGGCGGTCAAATGAGCAGTGCCTCATTTATGGTGAGTTTAAATGAAAATCATCTGATCCGGTTTTTAGTATCCGATTACGGAATTACCTGGACAGAAATGCGGGATGACCGCGAATTGATGAAGTTAGAAGGGGCGGAAGCAATTAGCCAACTTCAAGAATTGGCAGATTTAGTCAAATACTCCATCGCACCTTGCGAAGCTCCAGCTTTAGTTACCAAAACAATTTAATTCAGTGCAGAACAGAACGGTGAAAAACAGTTCTACCATAAAATAGCGCTCCCTGGAGGGAGCGCTATTTTATGCCATAAATTTTGATTTACTCGCCATCAAGTTCCTCTAGATCGTCACTGTCATCGCCTTCGCTAACTACCGCTACAGAGTTAGCAGAAACAACAGCCCCCATTTCTAGCTTTTGGCGTACTTGTTGCTGGACAGTTTCAGCAATTTCCGGTCTTTCTTCTAGGTACTTAATCGCATTATCTCGCCCTTGGGAGATGTTTTCGCCGTTGTAGCTGTACCACGCACCTTTACGGACAATTACCCCAGTTTCTTCAGCCAAATCGACAATGCAACCAAGAGTTGAGATGCCTTTACCGAAAATAATGTCAAACTCGGCAATGCGGAAGGGTGGAGCAACTTTATTTTTAGCCACTTTAACTTTGACGCGGTTGCCAAACTCGTCTGTACCCTTTTTCAAAGTTTGGATGCGTCGGATATCTAGCCGCACCGAAGCGTAGAATTTTAAAGCATTACCGCCGGTTGTTGTTTCGGGGCTACCGTAGGTAACGCCAATTTTTAAACGTAACTGGTTTAAAAAGATCACCGTACAGCCAGACTTACCGATGTTACCAGTAATTTTCCGTAAAGCCTGACTCATCAACCGCGCTTGCAAGCCGACATGGACATCGCCCATTTCGCCTTCAATTTCTGCGCGGGGAACTAGCGCTGCTACCGAGTCAATAACGACAAACTGATCGACAATTTCTAAAGCTGCTTCCCCGGTATCGGGTTGGGAAACTAGCAAGTTAGCAATATCCACGCCTAACGCCGCCGCGTAGGTGGGATCGAGAGCGTGTTCGGCATCCACGAAGGCGGCGACACCGCCACTTCTTTGCACTTCTGCTACAGCATGGAGAGCTAAAGTTGTTTTACCAGAACTTTCTGGGCCGTATATTTCAATTACCCGTCCTTTGGGTAAACCGCCGCCTAAAGCCAAATCCAAGGTGAGCGCGCCGCTAGAAATTGTTTCTACTTTCATGCGCGTAGCGTCGCCGAGGCGCATAATTGCACCTTTACCAA
>QQTW01000645.1_pt1 | contig 22448 bp, 31 predicted proteins | sample 1904831 | NCBI WGS metagenome assembly QQTW01 (sample SAMN09435610, study PRJNA476489) | Subsurface metagenome, whole genome shotgun sequencing project. | reverse complement strand
GTAAACATTCCTTGCCTTCCTTCCGCTTGTTATCAGGCAGCCGTTGTTGCGATCTGGTGCAGACATCGCTTTGGGTATTCTACCTCATATCTGTCTCGAACCGCAGCTCTTTCACCAATCATGACTTTACACACTTCTTTACCAGTGTTTGTTGTTGGGAAATGTGAGGGCGACTTGATTAGCTCTGTGTCTGAACACACCGCCACTGTCTGTTACTGCGTCATGTTACGGGGGTGCGGGTGTTCTTCCGTTACCGCTAGCTGATCTATCAATTTGCAAGCAATTTGCTTTCTGATTTCTTTCCATGTTTATTCGAGTATCCAACGCCCAAGTGCGGATCTCTGCGTAAACGCCGGCAAGCAGGGTGGTCGCGCTTTATGTACTCGGGATAAAGGACGGCTAATCCGAAACTTGGAGGCTTCGCTGTATTTTGCTTACCGTTTCAGGCATTCTTGTTTCCCATCCTCTTCGTACAAAGAACGGTCGGAAGGTAGACTGCCTTGATCAAGGATCTTATACGAAGAGTCGCATGCTTTCCCGTGCCGGCCGGAAGGATGTTTTGATCATCTTGCCTGGATCTCTTTACTCCCGAGATGATATCTAGACTTCAAGAGTGGTTCGCGGAAGATTACTCCCCTTCTGGAAGGACAATGTTGCAAGCCGACGCACGCACACAGGTCACACAAACACGTGGGATCGGACCGAAGGGCTGGCGGGACGGGACCTTGCATGATCCCGAACATTCGCTGATTGCTTCTAAGATCATAATGAAGATACCTAATGTGTTGAGCTGGCACATGTCTGGGCAAGACAAGCAGCCTACTTATTGCGCGTGCATTTCATGCTGGTGGCTTTCTCTAGTACGCCTGTCGCTGCAGCCCGCATTTTGCCGAACCCATACCCAGAGAACTGCTATCCCACACCCTACCGACTCTCGTGTCTTTTGCATTGTCTGGAAATTCAAGTCACCATACCACATGTCTCTGGGTCAGCCGTTTTTATCGAATTCTGCCTGTTCCAAATCCGAACATCGAGCATATAACCGTTTCGGCTATGGCTTCGACTTTCACATGGCTAGCTTGCTCCGGCCGCTAGATATCACTTCGCTGTCCAGAAAAGACCCACCTTCCCCTCGACCATATCCACCTGTACCACCTCCAAGCCCTTCAAGGCAGATGCAGAAGGTGTCAAATCTAATGACGGCGCATTAAACCTTTGGCCAACCTCACCAGTCATGGTATGCTTGCTACGGCACTGGGGCAGTTTGGCAGAAATAGATCACTAACTTCATGCAGCAACCTCCCATCTGGGTCTGGCCACTTGAACACTTGCGGCAATTCCATTTTCTCAGGGCGCTATCATGAAGGATGTCTCTCTGCACTCAGAGTTTTCCAACAACTTTGGCGTTTGGCCGCTCGAATATGAGCCACCACTTCTACATGAAATTACTTGCTTTCAGTACGTGCAGAGGACAAGGGATAGGATTCCACCGCGCTGGTTAGCAGCTTGTCTATCTTTCTCATTCAGACCACCGTTATCGCTCCTTACTTTCCGATTAGCAATATACGAATATCACATGCTCCAAGTCCGGTCGGTAAAGCCTTAGCGCCGCGCATGGCAGAGAATTGCTTTTGGGAACCAATCAGTCCATTGTCTCCCTATCACTCCATTATACTCTGGAAAAGTGTTGAAGGTGCGCTTTACTCGTACCCATGTATGAATATTTCCGTAATCCACGTCTTCGAAGTACGAGAGACGCCAATTTATCCGATTTGAACCAGATGAACTCAGTCTTTCAGGCAGAGCAAAAGCGATCTAATGACAGATGCGGAGCAACACATTCGATGACGAAGGGGGCGATCACTCAGCCAGCGTTACGAATTGTCTACCGGATCAACGGACGACAGTCCCTCTCATATAACGCTCCATTACCCAGCACTAGCATACTCATCCCTTCCAACAAGAACATACTCTGCCTACGAATTCTCTGAACGACATTCTCAACCCCAGCTCTCTGGCCAAGAGCGGCCATCAACACTGTACCCGTGGGCCAACTTATTGGCATTTCTGACAGGCTTTAGTACGTTGTATAGTAATTGGGCCAACGCCAGTTCGGAGATTGACAGTGGTAGGTAAAAGCAATATGGTCAGGCGTGATGGCGTGCGGAGCGTGTGGTAGGCTTTAGGCTTGCCTGTTGAGGTTCGGGGGAAACGGGCACTAAATGAGAGAGCTCAGGTGTGCGAGGGTTTGAAAGTATACGTTTTCTCAATTACGTTTGAGCGTGGTTGCAAGGCCAGATGGACAGGAAATGCAAGGAAGGAGAACTTTGAAAGTCGATGATCCGATTCATCTTTCTACGCGGATCATACACCCGCATAGAACCAACAGCCTCCCCAAACCCATAATATACACAACCCTTCTTCAAACCAAAGTCGCCAGCGCCACCGCGCCCACCGTCGACAACCCCACCACCGCCCACCCGGTCCTCTGCACCTGCTTGTTACTCAACTCCTTGCCCATATCCCAAACCAAATGCCTGACGCCATTCAGCGAATGAAACATGAACGGAAAGGCCACGGTCATCTTGGTCAAAACCTTCACCGCCACGGGCCAGGCGCCGAACGCGGCCGCCATGCTGGCCGACTCCAGATGCCAGCCCATCAGCGGCGCGACCAGGTAGGCGGCGCCGAAGACGTAGAAGCCGCCGCTGAGCGCCGAGCCGGTGATGCGGTTGAGCGCGGATCCGTACCAGGTTATTTGCGGTTTGTAGATGGAGAGGTGCGGGGATACGGGCCGGTTGAGGCGTTGCTTCACGAGGATTTCGTGCGCGTCGGCCGCTTTGATGTGGGCTGTTGCTACGGGTCTGTGGGGTGTGGTTTAGCTGGTTGGGGGAATCGATAGGTGATTGAGGAATGTAGATGATGGGTGTGGGACTTGCCTGGTTTGAAGATAGTTGTTGTTCGTGGCTACGGCGGCTGGAGCTGCGATTCTTGACAGCGCCGTCTTCGAGAGTGGGCCGGGCTGCTGGGCGGCGACTGTGGGATTGTTAGCTGTTCTGTTTCTCCGTTGAGCTGATCGTCAATGCACTTACGCCGCCGCAACGATTGCGGTACTGTCCTTTGAGCAAACATGGTGATCAATCGCCCTCAATCTGATAGCACCTCTTGTTCTTCTCAATCGCTGTCGTCACAAGTCGGAGTTATCCCACCTCGGCTAACACATATCCTTAGTCATCACCACTCTCCAATCAGAAATCATCAAGCCCAGCCCACTATATCTGCCTCGCTTGTGTTTCTTCGTTCTTCTTTTCTCCTTTCACCAGGGACCTCAGCTCAACGAGCGCACTTGTCTACCTTTCTGAGGAATGATGAGCAGGTGTATCTTTTTGTTGGCATTCTGTCTGCATCTCTTAGCAGGTTCCTGAGAGGGAGAGACCCGTCGTTAATCGCGCATTTTTATCAGATTCTCAGTGATTCGGTGCGTTTCATATCAGGGTTACAGATGGCTTGGTTGCTTTGGTGCGGTGTTGTCTGCATCTACTTTACATTCGAGTCTTTTGGTAGCTCGTCCCAAAACCATGTGTCTTGTGGGTTGAGGGACCGCACTGAGGGACCTTAGGACGGCAAGACGCTCGATCTATCCCGGAATGCAGATGTTTTTGTAATATGTTGATTGGCATAAGTTTTCTTGTCTTGCTTTACGAAACCTTTGCTTGATGGCGCTCTTTAGTACGCATTGTATAATAGAGCTATTGGGGATTTCTCCGGAAACGTATCAGCCTCCGCTTAGGGCCCGCAGCACTACTGCTGCCCTGTTTTGGTCATCAACACTTATGTCCTCCAATACCATCATACAAAGGACTCAACACAACCTTCGGGTCACTCTGCCATCGCCAACAAACAGCGTGAAACATTTATGCTGAACCTAAGTATAGGTTGCCGTCATCAAGGCTGAACAAGACCGGCCCACTTGCCAGAGCTACCTGCAACGGGGTCTTTCTTCCTCAGTCTCAAAGTCTATTATCAGACAGAAATACCACTTTCACTTTTGGGACCAACAAGTTATCCACCTCAGGGCAGGTAATTTCAATCGCGGCCTCCAAGGTCAATATCTGCTCTACAAGGAGGCAAAGCTCGACTTCCATGGACCCACAGCGCAGGAGCCTTCCAAATCGGAAGGATACGGTCTTCAATGCGGCAACGTCTCCATGAAGAGTCCCCCATCATTTTATCCCGTTGGGACGATATTATGTTACCCTATCCAACATGGAGTAATGACACCGCTTTTCCGCGTGAGCCGTTCTCCAGACTTATTGCTATCGAGGTACCTTGATCCGCGAGCAGTGATTCTCATTATTCTCTACTTGGATTTCTCGGTTGATGTTGTTTGCCATTGGCGCGCGTAGTAGGGCTGACCTCCGGCAGATCATACCTCCGGCTCCGTGCCTCGGTTGTCGGTCTATCACAGGTCAGATGGTGGGGATAGGTCACCTTACGGACGACAACAACGGAAGAGACGGGCAGGTGTTTACTTGGGTAGAGCATTGACGGGGTTTGGTTTCCTCTGGTTGTTCATATAGATCTTTATCCAACATTCTTCGCTCTTGTACCACTCCCTGTAATTCCAAGTCCTTCATTCTCTCCACAAAACTTCACGATTCTCGATCTTCTGTTCCGGGAACAAGATGCCTTTCAATACCGCTTTGACCAGGGCGCTGGGCATAAAAAGTAACATCATCTTTAGTCTTGCTCCAGGGTTTTACTGACACCATGCAGTACCGGTGGTTCAGGGTGGCATGCAATGGGTCGGATACGCTGAGCTCGCAAGCGCTGTCAGCAATGCCGGTGGTCTTGGAATTGTAGGCATCTCGACATAAGCCTCTCATGACATCGATCACTAATAGCTCCAAAGTTGACAGCTTTGACCCAACCTACACCCGAAGATCTCCGCAAGGAGATTCGCCGCTGTCGGACCATGACTAAGAATCCTTTTGGTGTCAATCTCACCCTTCTCCCAGCTCTCGTCCCACCTGATTATGCTGGCTACGCACGCGTCATCATCGAAGAGGGCATCCGCATCGTCGAGACAGCAGGCAACAGTCCCGGCCCTGTCATCAGACAATTCAAATCCGCCAACTGTATCGTACTACACAAATGCACCACGATCCGTCATGCGCAGTCCGCCATTAAGCTTGGTGTTGACTTCCTCTCCATCGACGGCTTCGAATGCGCCGGTCATGTGGGCGAATCGGATATTACGAACTTCATCCTTCTCAGCCGAGCCCGACAGTCGCTCGGCGTTCCGTTCATTGCATCAGGGGGCTTCGCGGACGGACAGGGACTCGCGGCGGCACTCAGCTTGGGAGCAGAAGGGATCAACATGGGCACGAGGTTCATGTGTACAATTGAAGCCCCTATTCATCAAAAAGTCAAGCAGGCGATTGTAGATGCACAGGAGACGGACACGGAGCTGGTTCTGAGACGGTGGAAGAATACGTCTAGACTGTTTGCGAACAAGATTGCCAAAGATGCTGTCAAGATCGAGAAGGAATCTCCAACGGGCAAGTTCGAGGAGGTGGCGCCGTACGTGAGCGGCAAGCGGGGGAGGGAGGTGTTTATCAACGGCGATGTTGATTACGGTGTACGTAAAGCCTTCCTTCCCCTCCGTACACTTCTGCTAACGACATCTGCAATCAGGTCTGGACAGCCGGCCAGGTCATCGGCCTGATCCATGACATCCCCTCCTGCGATGAGCTTGTTAAGCGCATTGAGCATGAAGCCGAAGAGACGCTCAATAAAGCCAGTTCGTTGATCATCGGTAATGAGCGCATACCAAAATCAGATAATGGAACGGTGGGGAAGAATACAAATAATCCTGGCGCGGAAATTTGGGATATTGGGAAGAGCAAGCTGTAGATCTGGGTGGGCAGTTTATGCAGTTTAGATGCATGCTTGATGTTGAGTTATATGTCCACTAGATGCTGATCGCTTTGCGCGGTCTCTGAGTTCTATAGACCGGCACGCTGTATCATGCCACGATATCGATCTACTGTTATCCCCTTTTGTAACCCCTGTCTGGAAGTTGAGGATGCGAAATGTAACGGTGAACATCCCACTATGATCGTTGAAAAGCGAATTTTCATTGTCAACAGACATATGTAGGCGGCGATGTAGAATATTGCCAAGCTTCGGTGAGAGTAAACAAACGATCCAATACATAACAACATACATACTACCAAGGTGGACCACGAATCGTGCACAGAGTGTCCGGAACCGGCACGCTTTCTTTCGGACTGTGAACTATGCTCAGTCAATAACTGCGCAAATCTCTATACTCTGGATCTCGCAACCAGTGGCCGATGAAGTGCTCGAAGAGCCATGGGTGCTTCAGACTCAAAGCTTGTCTTCAAGCAGGGTATTTTCCGACTGTCAGAAGAGAAGGATATTCCAGCGGATGATCCGTACTGGACAGGAGTAGATACCCATTTTCCAAACCTCCTCTATCGTACTGACTAGCTGTCAGTTCTGGGAGCTGCCAGAATCCACCGAAGATGTTTTCAGCCTTTTCTCACCAGTCGACATCCGCCGGACTCGAGATACATCTCTCGCAAACCTTGAGACCCTGATATTGGCACTCACCTCCCGCTTGTTCATACTTCGGAAGCATCCATCATTCCCCGATCCTGAGCTCGCACCTGCTCGTGATGCTCTCAACTGCATCCGAGTCCTTAACCGGGTTCTACCATTCCTTTATGAAGCCGACCATCTCGAGTCTTGGGAGGATACATTCTTCTGGGGTGTTAGGAGGAAAAGGTCCAGAAGTGCGAGGATAGCGAGATCGGAGGTTCTGTTCGACGAAGCGCAGCCGGATGACAACCCCTTGCCACGAGATGCGTCTGACGAGTACGAGGAAGCGAAACCCCTGGCCGAAGAGCTAATTGATACGTTGACGGACATGTTGTTCTTCTGTGATTTTACACTACCAATGCCACCGAACGAGAAGGCCAAGGTCCGCTACTCTATCTGGTCCAGTGGTGTGGGGTGCAACACCTCACTAGGGACGAGCAAAGAGCTTGAGAGCAATAGGACCGAGGTCCTACGACTATTATTGACATTGACAAGCAAGTCGATGTATATGTCTGCTAGTAGGTTTGCATCCTCAATCTGTAAATCTTGGTTTACTGATGGGAATTAGACACGCTTCCAACGAAAGGGGTAAAGGCTATCACGTATATCGTAACTTGCCCTGACAAACAGGTGGTTCTGTCGGTACTATGTTCGGTGCTAAATACCGTAAGCCGACCGTAACGTTCTGTAGTCGAGGCATTCTGACAGAAGCAGACGCTGAAGTACAACCCTGCCAGCTGGCGGCTACCCTACGATCACGTAGTCATGAAGGACCCTAAACAGATCTACGTTACCTATTGTTTACAATTTCTTCTTGTGTTGTTGCTATATCCAATTCCAGATGACGGTCACGGCTCACCACAGAAGAATTACTATCGACACTTTCTAGGGAGGTTACACCGGCCGCAAGATTTTCAATTCCTTCAGGATGGCATGACAAGGATTCTGCATCAGCCTGTAAGTTTTCCTCAGGACTACTCGCACGCTATAACAGCCTGACATTATAGACAGCTACAAGCCACAACATCATACCTACCCGGTAGTCAAAAGTCACTGAAGTGGGCCCCTGAGATGATGATGCTCTTCTGGGAAACAATCCAGTGTAACAAGCGCTTTCGATCCTTCATTGTTGACACGGACCGAGCCCACGACTTTGTTGTTTTTGCGCTGTTCTACGCACTCGAGTACAAAACGGACCCTTCAAAACAAGGAGTAGTCAAGATGTGTGTATTTGTATTGCAGACGTTGAGTGTGGAGCCGAATTTTGGGAGGAGGTTGAACAAGAAGTTTGAGAACCAAGACTCACTACCAGATGTAATAAGACTGGCAGATTTCAGCGGTACTTACGCAGACCACCTTGTCATAGTAAGTACTATTCGCGCAGACTGGAATAAGGCCTCGGTGTCTGACACGAATAGTCAATCTATACACTGATGACCGCCAGCAAAGGCAGGCTTGATGCCATCTACCCTGCTCTTCTGGCCATAATCAACAATATTGCCGGTTATGTTGAGCATCTTGGGGCACCTGCAAGTTCAAAGTTGCTTCAATTGTTTGCCTCGATGTCATCTCCGGCTTTTCTATTCGCGAATGAAACCAATCACCTGTTGCTGCATGCATTGCTCGAGTCAATGAATGCTATTATCGAACACCAGTACAGTAGTAAGTTCAAGCACGTCGTTGATTCTATCATGGCTGATGATCATACCAATTAGAAAATTCGCACTTTATCTACGCTATCATACGTTCGCAAAAGCGTTTTGAAGCACTACGGAGCTTCACTCTGAAAAGCGGGCAGGCGGAGATTCAAAGGCTCAACGAGCGTAGAAAGACAAATTCGGATGAATCGGACTCACCTGAAAGCCCAGCAAGGTCTATACGGACAGGTTCTATTGACAGTACCAGGGGCCCTATAAGTAGCAGGACCCCAACGCTGAGTAACGTACCGGAAGAAAGTACGGCGTTTGCCGTCGGCGAGGACGAAGATTCTCAGGACGACGATGATCACCAGCCTACGCCTTCCCAATCATCTCCTTCAAGACAGAATTCAAGAACACCATCCATCGCCTCTTCAATTGACGATGCGGTTCCAATGCAGCTCAGAGGTATGTCTGAGAAAGCGAGAGGAAAGATGCCGGCGGGACAACCTTCGTTTTCCAGACAGAACAGCATGTCAAGCCTGCACGTCCACACCACGGCATTGGCTTCAACTAATACCGACTTTGCTCCGACGTCAGATTGGGTAGGAGTCGCATCTAATCACAGATATTATATTGAGCTAACGCAAAACTACCAGATTGAAACCTGGCTACCCGAGTTCCCATTGCATACCATCTTAACACTGATATCAGAGCTTTCGCCGCAGCTCTCTCCATCAGGGACAGGCTCGCTAGACACTCGGTCCTCCCTTGAGATCATCCGACGCGCCCGGATCCGAGGCATCGATCCTTCACCACTACGCGTGCACTTGTTTGAGTGGTCGCCGCTATCCCTGGGTTGGTATGAGTCCTTGCTCTGGAGCTTCATCTTCGGCAGCGAGATGGTAGTCACCAAAGGCACCGTAGGGGTGTGGAACGGAACAGCCATCAAGCTATTCAAGGTGCAGGAGACTGCGGCCGAAGGCCCGTCACTGCTGGCACCAAAAGGAGCAGTGGATGCTGTGGGTAGCAGCTTGGTGCAAAGAATAGGAAGCCTCAACTTGCGCGGCCAAGAGTCGCAAAGGACTAGTGGCGGTGGCGGAAGCGCGCCAGTGACTGTCAGAGAGGTCTAAATCTTGACAGAACTTGGCATCCTCAGCTTGGCGCGAGTTATCTTCAAATGCGCATTCTTTCGGTAACCAACAATTACGGAGAAGATGGACTTCACTTACGATTCCAAATTCCTTGGCAGTTTCGGCGTTGTCCGGTCTTCTTGATCAGTGGGTTAATTGACCGCAGTGGAGGCCGTTTCGACACTGTTCCAAGTGCGAAAATACTTAGCCTGTGGTGGCTGTGCTGCGTCTGCGGGCTGCTCGCTTGTTTTTGATCGCCACCCAAAACACGGCCCGCCCAGTTGGCATCCAATAAGCAATCGTTCCGTTACTCTGGCAGGACGCGCAAGCCTCCGTCAGGGGTAAATCGGTCTAGACTCAAGGCTAGGGAGGGCGGTCAAAAGTGGCATAAAGCAGTGCGCCACACTTCTTAATTCCTCACCAGCCACATGTTTTTCTCTACACAATGGATAGCAGCGATGATGAGGAGGAAGCAATCGAACCCTACAATATTCATGTAGGTATAGAAAAGTCATCCAAAGTTACTTCAATTACTTAGGACTTCGAATTCTAATGCAGTATATTGTAGGTATCGTCGAGATATTTGGAGCTCACGAAGCAGAAACTGCAATTGACTCGATTACCGCACGAGATATTACTACCGTTGGGGAGGCAATGGGATTTAGGTGTGCCAAAGACAGAGCTGGAGCCACTTGTTGACTTCTGGTACGTTTTTGCGAGTGAAATACTTTTCCGGAAGGTTTCCTCTACAGTTTGATACGATGCTGGCCCTTCCAGTGGTCGCGCTTCCTGTGGTTCATTATGTAGTTTTATCATATGGAACACTGCGATGGTATTAATTTGGTCTATGGGGCTTCAAGCCAACGTGTCAATTGAGTTTTCAAGCGTCTCAAATCCCTCTGGCAAATTGACAATTGTGCGCTAGGGTTGGGCACCTGAGTATTTCTTGCGGTCTACTCGCAAGTCTGCTAGTCTCACGAGTCTCTTGCTCTATCGATTTTTCATTTTCGGGGTGAAGGCATGACCTGGCTACTGGAGCTGATAAACCATCAGGCTCGAGGAATACGACTGGCGGGCCCAAGAATCCCTCATCAACTCTGCTCTATCTCAATTCCGCACCAAAATCCAGCATCCAGGGACCGACTCGTCACTCCGCATACACTTCGTCCACAAGCGATCACCGCAGCTGCATTCAATTCCACTTCTCTTCTGTCACGGCTGGCCCGGCAGCGTGTTGGAAGTATCTAAAATAATCGAACCATTGACGAACCCTCCCGCGGGCGAAAACGTGCAATCCTTCCACGTGGTGGCACCAAGCATACCCGGATTTGGCTTCAGCGATGCGAGTACCTCAGAAGGAATGGGCTTGAGCGCCACCGCTGCGATATACGATGCGTTGATGCGGAGGCTGGGATACAAGTACTACGCAGCTCACGGTAGTGGCTTGTGAGGCTCCCTGCCCTGACAGAAGCGATGAACGCATAGACGCTAACATTCGTTCAGAGGCTCTCACATCGCCCGCCTCCTCGCAATCCGTCATCCCGACTCCTGTCTCGCAACGCACCTCACCTCCCTATCCGTCACCCCACCATCGCCATCCCACCGACCAATCCTCTACCTCCAATCGCTCCTCGCGCGCCTCATCAACCGGATCTCTCCATCCAGGACCAACCTCCCATTCAACTATCACAAAAACGACTTCCCCCTCCGCCGCAAACACCACCTGAAACCCCTCGCAACAGCCTCCACCTCCGCCTCCTCTCCCAACGAATACCAAAACAAGAACGAAAACCTCCTCCCACCCCACAACCCCCAAACCCTCTCCTACGCCCTCTGCGACTCCCCAACCGGCCTCCTAGCCTCCACCCTCCAAACCCTCCACGCCACATCCCCAACCCACCCCTGGTCCCCAACCGACCTCCTAAACTGGACCATGCTCCACTGGCTTCCCGGCCCCGAAGCCAGTCTGCGCTACCTGCACGACATCCGTACCGAGACGCCTCTCGTGTGCCAACAGTACAGTCCCACACCCCTTGGCATCAGCGTGTTTGCCGATAGTTGGCACGGCGGCCCGGCGGCGTGGGCAGCGTGCGTGCAGAGGTTGGTTTGGGTTCGAAGACATGAGGGTGCTGGCACGTATGCGGCGTGGGAGAGGCCGGAGGTGGTTGTTAGTGATTTGAGGACGTTTTTGGGGGAAGAGATGGTTGGTCAGTTGGGGGTTAGTAGGTTGAGGGAGGTTGAGAGGGATTTGGAGGAGTTGGATTGATGGGGTGGGAGTTGGCGGGAGTGGGAGTTGGCGGGAGTGGGAGTTGGCGGGAGTGGGAGTTGGGAGGGAGGAGCTTTGGTTGGAGTGTATGTTTTCGTTTGGGGTGGAGGGTTTTGTTCGTCATGCCCAGCCTCCCAATCCGCAGTTTCTGAACCATCGGCTCGCATTTCCTCAGCTTCTGTCTTCCCAGCGACAAGGTCCTTTGCTTCTCTTTTGTTCAACTCTGCATCTAGATCTTTTCGCTACTGCTCCTCTTGCGGCAGCTCACTAATCATTCCCACGTCCCTTCTCTGCATCTTCAGCTACTGCAAACTCCTCCTGAGCGTGCTCTGCTAAACTGCCACGCTGTGACCGAGAGACATTTCTTCTCATGGGTTCTAGGGGATCAAACGTGGTATAGGTCCAAGTGATAAACGACTGGCCGAGTTCGAGTAGCTGGAACACATTTCTGTGGAAGACTTCTTGACAGGACGATGACAAACTAGAACTATTGGTGAACGCTATTACATTTCGGCAAATGGTTTGGAATGATGTCGCGAACATGAGAAAGGCAATGATGAACTGGACGAGCCGACTGAACAAGTTTTCATTAAGTCTATGGTTATGATAACTCTATGGGTATAATAACTCTATGGGTATAATAACTCTATGGGTATAAAAATAATAAAAGAAGCGCCGATGTCTGCTATGCAATGCTCTACCGCTGGCTGTGCCAGAAAGGGAAGACGAGCAATCAAGGCAAATAGATTGCCTTGTCGCTCGTCTTCCCCTTCTGGTACAGCCAGCGGCTGTTCAGGCCGACGCTGCTACGCCGGCGATTGGCCTCCGGCGTAGCAGCGCCCGACAACGGCGAGCCTGTCCCACTTCGACGCCCTCCCAGCGGCGACCCACTGCCGTATGGTGCCCGTTGGTAGCGGGGCGGCGTGACGTACTGCTGCCCCGCTACCAACGGTGTGGTCACGGCGTTGGGGTCGAGGCCCAGTAGGGCGCGCTGGGAGGGCGTCAATGGTATGTCAAGCATTTCGTCCTTCGGTCGCAGGAGAGGGTAGATCGCCGTGATGATGTTATAGGCGAGCAGCAGGCGGAGGAGGTTGGCGGCGTCGTGAGGGTAGCGCGTCTCCGTCCACGCTTGGTGGAGAGTTGGGCTGTGTGGAAGGCGCCGTTAGTACCTAAAGGGCAAGGGTGGAATGATGGAGAGGCTAATTACAATAGTACGAGGATTTCTCCAAGCACCCAAACCAGAACGAAGCAGAGAGCATTCCAGGTCACTTTCTTGACGTCCTTTTCAGTGAATGTGCTTGCATTTTTCCGACGCTGGATCTCATCGAGTGCTGGGTGGCGCCAGGTCCCTGGTGTGGACGGGGCTGTACTGATGGACGATGGGGAGTTTGGATTGACGACGGTGAATCGGCGGATGGGAGTGGATGGGATGTTTGACGACGACATTTTTTGGAACGGTGGAGTTTCGGATGCTTGGAGGGCACCAGAAGATTAGCATGACGCATCGTGGGGCTTTGACTTTAGAGCTTACGAGTGTGTAGATTGACGTGTTTATAAGTCTCGAAGGGTGGAAGTACTTCAGGACGTGATCTGAATGGAGAAGCGTGCAGAAGACAGTGGTTCGTTGATGGATCAATGCCTTTCTACTGTTGTAAGAATCGAATAGCTTGTGACTGGTGACTGAGTGGTAGAAGCGTGTACGAGGTAGTGAACTTGTTGATTGATTGACGTGTTTATAAGAGTGAAGAAGCTTGCGAACGTTGACTGAGTGGCAGAAGTGTGCAGAAGACCGTGATCGTGTTGACTGATTGACGTGTTTATCAGAGTGAAGAAGCTTGCGAACGTTGACTGAGTGGCAGAAGTGTGAAGACCGTGATCAAGTTGACTGATGGACGTGTTTATAAGAGCGAAGAAGCTCAAGTGCGTTGACTGAAGGGCTGAATCGTGCAGTAGAGGGTAATTGTATTGCCTTAGTGACGAGTTTGGATTTGATCTGAATGACGAAGCGTGCAGAAGACAATGGTTCGTTGACGGATCTGTAGTGTTGTAAGAGTGAAAAGCTTGCGAACGTTGACTGAGTGGCAGAAGTATGAAGAAGACCGTGATCGAGTTGACTGGATTGACGTGTTTATAAGAGTGAAGAAGCTCAAGTGCGTTGACTGAAGGGCTGAATCGTGCAGTAGAGGGTGATTGTATTCCTTATTGACGAGTTTGGATGTGATCTGAATGACGAAGCGTGCAGAAGACAATGGTTCGTTGACGGATCTGTAGTGTTGTAAGAGTGGAAAAGCTTGCGAACGTTGACTGAGTGGCATGGATAGGTGGGGAGGCCTACTTATTATAGGCCTATGGTCATGGCCGGGTAAGGCCCATGTTTTTCAGAGAACCGAGAACCTCGACGCCTCCTTCCTACCCTGGAGCTATCTAGTAAGGCGAATGCCTATAAAATAGGTAGTCTTGATGGTAGCAGAAGCAGGAACGCCCTTTTCACCGCTCCTCATTGTTGACATAGCTCTATCAGGAAGGAAAAAGTTTAGAGGGGGCTGGACCTTCCTCACGTCGCGCTCTCGGCTGCGCTTGCCATGCAGTGAGTGTGCCATCCAACCTCATGCTTAAGTAAGCAAAACAAACTATCCCAAATTGGGCGAGCTCATACCTCAGCTGAACACCTCCCTGTAAGATGCCACCGATGCCGCCATACTGATTCGACTTCGAAAGCTCAACTAGTGCCAATGGAGAGGATTGATGCCCAGCTCTCACAGCTGTTCTCCGGTTGGAGCATCTACTCCACTATTCTCGCCGCCGCCGTCGTTGTCTGGGTTGCTTATCCGTTGCTGACTTATAAAGAGCCTGATACCCATCCTTTCATTCTCGCACGCCAATCCACTGCAGCACCTGTCCGACAGCCTGGAGAGTCGGCCGTCTATCGGTCTTTGGAGGCGCCACATGGGTATCCATTGAAGACCGGATTGGTGGTGAAAGACAAGGATGCACCCAAATGGACGAGTGGACGGGATGGAGATCTACGTGATGTGTGGAGGCAAGCTGTACGGGGAGTGGTGACTACTGATGGCGTCGAGACGGGATCGAGAGGGAACATATCCACTGTTCTTGGTAAAGAAAAGGTGGTGGACCATGATCTGGACAATTTATCTAAAGAGATCAATATCATTGGCAACCATATCCGGGAACACTCTGGCAAACGTGTTGCAGTCTGCTTGCCCAATTCAATTGAATTACTATTGAGTATATTCGGTATATCATCTACCCCTTGTTCAGGCTATATATACTAATGTAATTCTAGCTGGTGCTTTCTATGGCTATTCTCCTCTTCTAATTTTCCCTGGACAATCTTCGGATAACCTCATTAAGGCCCTGCAAAAGGCTAAGCCCGACTTCCTGATCGCCGACGCCGGGTCTCTGCAGGTCTCAGATGTGATTGAAGGTTGTCCCAGCCTTAGGCAGGTCATTTGGGTAGCTCAGCGTGGCAGCCATCACATGGAATGGAACGAGGTACCAGAGGGTATTGGAGGCAGATTGGGGATATCAGTATGGAATGAGTTAGTTAGTGAAAAGCAGGAAGCGGCTGGAGCAGATTTACCCCCCAACGAACAAGGCTATGTGGTCCCGGGTCTCACAACGTTTTGGCCTAGCAAGGAAGACCCAGTAGGGCAAATGACGGAATTCTCTCAGAAGGTATTGCTCATGAAGGGAGAGAAGACCAGACCTTATCTAACAGCTCTCTTCTCAGAACCTTGTCGCCGCAATAGCAGCTCTGAACTCCGCCTCCCCTCGCAATGGACGCATCAAACCCTCCGATGTCCTCTTTCCCATGGACTCGCTCATGTTCACATACCCACTCGCCTTGACAATGGGTGCTATATTCGCCAACGCATCTGTCATACTCAACTCTGTGGCGGGCGTCGACGTCGACTATGCGCTCGCAACCGCCGCCGTGACGCCGACCGTGATCGTAGCCTCCTCGCAAACGATAGCCGAAGCCTACGACGAAATCAAGAGATGCAGTCTTGGACATGCGGAGAAGCGCGAAAAGTGGCTCCACGATCGGGCTCTCAAGGCTGGCCGAATGCCTCAGGCGAATCTATTCATCAAAAATTATAGCGCGTTACGACATGCAATTGGCACGAACGAGAAGTTGCGGGTTCTTTACATATCAGAGCGTGCGGGTGCCACTCCATCGCCGCCATTAAGTTCTACAGTTCTCTCAGACATGAGGGTCTTCACCGGTGCACGTGTCGTTTATGCTTTGACTGCTGCGAAGGTGGCCGGTGCCGTAGCTCAGACTAACCCGTTTGATTACCGGAACGACACCGACTCGGACAAGTGCAATCATTTCGGGCCACCTCTGAGCAGCGTGGAGGTGAGACTGGTGGACACGTCAACTCATAAGACGACTGATGAGGGAAATCCCCAGGGAGAGGTACGGTTTCATTCTTTTTACCATTGTGGCATAATGGAGCAACTTGACTGACATGAACTAGATTGTCGTTCATGGACCAGCCGTCGCTGGCGGTGAGGCGAACCTTGGTGTCGTTGGAACTTTTAGGGAAGACCATACGCTGGCATACGTGTAGGTGGAGCATGATAGTTTGATTGAAATTGTTGCAATGTTGAATAGGAGTTGGATGCTTCCAAGTGTTTCGCTAGGGCTTCAACGTCGGCGATTCGAAGTCATGAGCTACGATTTTTCTGGGTAGCAAATTGAGTGAAATAGATTGCATACATGGATGACTAAATCCATACGAAATTTATGAGCTCACACTGCCTGTCTGGGATCATTGAGCATGGCTGCCGGCAGTATCTATCAACGGAGAGATTTCTCGGACATAGCTGTAGTAGCCAGTACTGCATGCGAATGATGGATTTATCATCACAAGGAATCCTAATCCAAGTCTAGCGTCTTCGGATTCAGCGGTGCATTTCCCAGAAAATGTGGCACGACCTGTCGTGGCTTAGACTTAGGGCTTGAAGTTTCACATATGGATTCCCACGAGATATAGTACCCTTACAATGCTGCTCTGCCTCCAATTCTAACCGGACAGCGGCTATACAAACCACAGCTCCGAATCACAGCCTAGCGGAATGCTTTATTGAAAGTCCCTCGAGGCTCAAATACAATGAGTGTGCCATTGCTGGAAGGGAAAGGGGTGATTGGGAAGCTTGGTCAACGTAGTGAAAACGCCATGCTCCCTTAAGTCCTTGAGATCTGTGCAGATATGCGCTATAGGTGATACAACCCTCGAGCAACCTCTTTCCCCACGCACGAATCCTAAAATCAACCTCACCGCTTCTTATTATACTTCTTCTTCCCCGAATTCGCATCCCTACCCTTAACATCCCCAGACCTTAGCACCGCCCGCTGCCGCAGATACTGCTGAACGATATTCTGCACGGACCCAACATCATGTTTCGGCTTCCTAAGATCACCCACCTCGCATCAGCAAACGATCCCATCTTCCCCCACACCCAAGGACAGACAATGCACATACCTCAAATAATACAACCTCGCCCTCCTCGCCCTCTTCTCCCTCCTCTGCACCACCTCCACCCCGTCAACATTCGGACTATAAATCTTAAACCACATCTCCACGCCCACGCGCGTCAACTGATTCCGCAACAGAATCCCCGTATCCACGCCCCGGCGCCGGATGTTCAGACACACCCCCGCGAACGGATCGCCGTTCTTCAGCCGCACGAGCAGGATGTCGCCGACTTTGGCGGCTTCGGGGTTGGCGCGTGAGAAGAGCTTGGTGCGGGCGCCGGTCGGGTCCAGGAAGGTTAGTTGGTCGGTCGTGAAGGAGGCGATGGGGTCTTTGTAGATGGCGCGCGGGGTTGGTGGGGGTGGGTAGGTTTTGATTTTCTTGACGGCTGGGGGGTTTTGGTTAGTTCTTGTGTGAGTCGGGGTGGAGGGGGACTCACTTCGGGGTCCTGAGGCTGGTAATCGGGGTGGAGGGGGCATGGATGTTCTGGGACTGGATGGTGCGGTGGAAAGACATCGTATGGCTGCGCGTTGGTGTCTTGTTCGGAAGATCGACATGCAGCGATTTAGTGGTCTCATTGCTGGTGCTGTGATTGAAACCATTGTAGGTCCGTGAAAGGTTGTGCTGCTGCAGTGGTGATTCGATGCAGAGCGGCACCGGGCTAAGGATGTCGAAAAGTATGCTTACGTAATATTCAATCTTTATCCCCCGACTGCAGCTCAGTGAAAAGGTAATCCTGACTCTAGGTCTGCGGCCAGCGGCGTGTTGGCTCTCGGTACCCCAGGAGCTGATAACAAGCATTGTCATATACTACCATGGCGGTCCGAAGCCTTGAAGGCGCCCTACGATGCCGCCAATGCATCCAACAAGCAACCAAACACGCTCCTCGCCGGACCTTCACAAGCTCTTCATCCCGCCAGAAGCATGGTGAGCAACTCCCATAACCACACCTCCGACACCGCAAACCATGACAGCCACTAACTCAATCGCCACTAGGAGCCCTCCCAGATTTCCACCCAACATCCAACCCCGAACTCGACACCATCCTCTCAACCTTCCGCTCCAAAATCTTCGTCCCCTCACACCTCCTCAAACAACAGCGCGCCCTCGTCTACCGCAAACGCAACCACCCCGTCCTCCTCAACGAACCCATCTCCGTCACAATCGGCGACGAAGAAGTGCCCCTCGAACCGCTCGACCACCTGACCGACGAACCAAACACGCGCCGCGGCTTCGGCCGAATGCTCGACCTGATGAAAGAGCCCCGGGACTGGGACAACCTGCCGGGGTTCCTGGCGGGGTGTCGGACGGCGAAGAGGAAGATGGGTAGTCGGTTGCTGGAGAAGATGGTGCGGAAGGCGAACGAGAATGGCAGGCAGGGGACGGTGATGCAATGTATACGACGGTCGGAAGCGACGGGGTTTGCGTTGAATGATCTGAGGATCGTGAGGGAGGTCATGTGGGGTGCGAGGCAACGGGCTCAGCTGGCTGGCTGGGATGAGGAGGGCACGAGTAAGGGGTTGGCGCAGGCGGTGCAGGTTATGGATTTGTTGGATAATCCGAAATATGGTTCCACGCGCGACGCCGTGAGTGGGGTGGACTTCAAGATGCTGCCTGAGATCGTGGGCGTTGTGCTCGAGTTGGCGGCGGCGAAAGCGGTGCGGTATAATGATGGTAAAGATGTGGATAGCATGGTTGCGGCTTATGCTGTTGCTACGTTGGATAGCCTGCGCGGGGAAACGATGTTGGCGAGATTCGACTTCGCTGCGTCGGATTGGAATCGTGCGAATTACAGGTTGCTGATGTGCGCACCGGTGTTGCATGGGCTGGATCTGGCGGCGGGCGTGTTGAGACACGTTCCGAAGATCGAGCAGGATATCAAGAGCACAAGGGACGCTTTGGAGCGGGTGGTGTTTAAGGCTCGAGATGTGGTACTGGCCAATACGCATGAAGACCAGACGCGGCGCGGGATGCAGATTGTGGAGGATATTGCGGCGTTTGATAGGGCTTCCTCGTAGGGCTGGTTGACTAATGTGGGATGGGGATGTAGAAGATGTATAGCTGTAGAACTATTCACCTTACAGTAGGCAAGACACTAGCGATTGATGGACTCTGTCGTTAACGGCGCCGTGGCCGTCTGCTAAAGAATGTTTATTCTACCGTCGCTGTATGCAAGAGTTGACAGCAGGCGCGGAAGAACAGCAGGAGAAGAAGCCTTCCTCCATGCTTCACCACATACCATGCCTTCTCTCAGAACAGAATCCACACTCAACATACGACAAACGCATTCGAACACAGTCTTCATCAGCTTCGATCGTGACCCACGCCAAGTCTTGACCCATTGTGCAACAACTCCCTCAGTGAACGCTTCGCCATGGCTCCCACCACGAGCCCTCGTATCGTTTCATATCCAACCCGCCCATCACATCCACCAAAATTAGACTCGATGAACTTCGTCCGGGTGGAGCCCCTCCCTTCGTGCGTCTGTCGATACAACGAGCACTGGTGGGTTCCTGTAGCAAAGCGATGTACTTCCCGAACCACGCAGCCTCTTGATTATATTACCATGAATGAATTGCTTAGGTCGCTGTGATGAGCAAGAGGTGTAGATACACAGACATAAAATCATATTTGTCAGATCCTGACGGAATCCTTCCGCAACAGCCGAAACTACTGCCATGCTATGGTGTCGGGGATCACTAGTTGCTTTTCATGGAGAAGGCTTTTGGAGACGCGTATGATGGAAAGATCCACGATCATCAAAATATTGCCACTATTCTATCCCTTCCAGATGGACGCCTGTACCGAGGTGCAAGGACGAGACGAGGGAGGCCTTACGGACCAGTTGAGGTGTGCCGAATAATGGCAACAAGTGCAGGTATAACTTATGACTCCCAAAGCCTGAGAACATATCGTGTCGTCTCTCACGCGATTGAACGAACCGAATCAATTTCCATTTTGTCCTCATTCCCTTTCTTGTCTAAGATACTCCTTAGAGAAGAGGCCGCGTTTTGCGTGTGATGGCCACCCGCAAGCGTGGACTTCCCTGTCCATGACAGCCAGGGAGGAAGACTTCCAAGAAGGGATGACTGTCGTCGTTGGCTATGCCGTGAGCTTCCTCCGACGTGCAGTTCTTCGCTCTGCGGTAATGGTTCTTTTGCTGGCTCCGATGCAACTGAGGCAAGTGTATTATCGGCAAGCGAAGTCCCGGTTGTAGCTTCTTCCTTGGCTGATACAACTGATTCGGAACACAACATGACCGGGAGTGTCGATTGTCTTAGCAGCTTTTGCTGGGATTTCGTCGGGGTGACCGTTGACCCAGGATAAGGAGACGTGAAGGACGCACGTTGTCCCGTCCCAGCTTCACCATTGCCACCATCTCTCTGCCTAGTCGTGTGAGTATTGTGGACATTGTCTTGATATTGCCGGACTTCACTGGCGTCCTGTTGAATAGTTTGCGCACCACCGAGTCTCTCATTGATGGAGCTTGCTTCCTCCACCGGCGTTAATGTCTGATTGAGCGAGGATCGCATTATCGAAGCGTGTCCACCTTGCCTTGCAGCCATAAGCTCACTCTGAGGCGGCATATGTGCACCATACTCATTTGCCAGACTCATCTTGCTTCTCCCACAAATCTCGGCAATGGCGTCGACATCGTCCCGTGCTTCTTGCTCGATAGCCTGGAGTATGTTCTCAAAGCTGAAGACATCTGCTGCCGGCATTTCAACCTCATTCTTCGAGCTCGCTTTGTCATACATTGTGGCTGACACCCTTTGCTCCGATGATGGGCGAGAAGTAGTGCTACCAGAATATGTCCGCACGACGATAGGCTGTGACGAGAAACTGGTTCGTGTTCCTGTGGTATCGGCTCGTCTATTGCGAGATGCTACACCATTCAATCGACGCAGAGCAGCAGTGCGGTTCGCTATGGTTGCCTCATCAAGAGTATACTCAACTTCCCGAGCCTGTAGTAAAGAGGGTGCGGAGATATCAACAGTAACGGCGTGTGGAAGAGGAAAGTTTGGCGGAAGAGAATGACGGTTTCCCCTAATACCTACATTGGGTTGGGTCCCTCGGTCGAGTCGCTGCAGGGTAGAGTTTTGTATCTCCAGTCTATTTTGATGCAACGCATACGAGGGTCGAGGATCTGTGACGGAGGGCACATCTGGCTGCTCTGTGGCCGGCATCCTGTGTCCAAATGTCGGAATGGTATTGGTCAATTCGAATATATTGCATATGATCCGTGATTTAGTTGCATGGCTGGAGCAGGCTCGATCGGATTTCTTTGGTGTTGCTGGATTCTAGTCTTCTAGATGGTAGCTATGGTAGCGGGGAGGTGCAGTTGATGTGCTGGCAAGCTTCGCTTCGCGGCTGTCATCTATGCACCTCGATGTTTCAAACGTACGGATGATGTACGTGTACAAGTGTATCTTATAAGTTACCATCTGTTATAGAGCTTGCTTTGATTGATTGATGCGGTGGTTGTTGAAGTGTGAAGTGAGAATTAGGGCAACCACGAAGGGCTGATGATTGAAGATGATTGCTACATAGCATATTGACTCTGATGTTGACCGTCACAAGCGAAACGTTTGTTTGGATGACATCCCGTCCTTGCTGAGCTTTGACAAACATCATGACATGAACTATTAGAAGACGTAGGGACCTATGGTCGCCTTACACAGATTTTGCTAAACATGCCTTCGTTCTCCGAGACCGTGACATTGTTGAGCTCCGCAGCTTTGCGCCTGTTCACTTATGTCTTCTTGCGATGGGTATGTTCGCGACGCGAACCTAGGTCTACCTAGCAGGTACTAATGGGAGCTCATAGATACCCGGACATCATCTGCCACCCTTGATCTATACCTCTGCAGCAGTTTATCTCGTGTCCTTCCTCATTGCCTTTGAAGAAACATCACCTTATGAAGTTATTGCGGATGAGGTGGACATTACCATAGGAGAGGGAGACCTATCACATACCAATGGCAAAACCCCGGCATTGCCTTCCTCAGCCGCCCATTCTCGGGACCCGGTCAGTACGAAAGATTCAGGGCAAGAGGAGGACAGGGAGCCGGAGCTTGAGATTGAAAGGACCGTTGCGCTTGGAGAGAAAGATCCCCGGATCCTGCGCACGCTCCTGACGGGATTACCAAGTCCGTCTTCATTGCTATGGAGTTTCGCCGTACTCGCTCTAAATCTGCTTCTCATATTACCTACCCTGGATACGGTCTATGGCCGTCTGAGGTATCCCAGTGAAGACATCTCCTTTGCACGTCTTGGATTTGTC
>QQTW01000644.1_pt1 | contig 22453 bp, 22 predicted proteins | sample 1904831 | NCBI WGS metagenome assembly QQTW01 (sample SAMN09435610, study PRJNA476489) | Subsurface metagenome, whole genome shotgun sequencing project. | reverse complement strand
ATATTTTAGTACACTTAAACCGACTTTGTGTATTGCTGTCCTAGAAGGACAGGGTTTCCACCCACATTTTCTGATGATTGAGTCGGTGAATGGTGAGCGATCGCGTGTCAACGGGAGCATCCCTTTTTTGCAAAAGCATCAAACGGCTAACTGACCATTAAGATATGCACACCGAAGTTGCAACATCTGATTGACATTAGCTGCTTTCCATTGAGCGCCTGTAAGTTTTAATCTTAAATCAATTTGTTTAATAGCTGATTCAACGGCTCCCGAACCAATTGAACACAAGGACTCAGCTTGGTAATATTCGTAATTAATAATTCTTGAGCGATGTTTATTAAGATATACAATAAAATTCTGTGCTTGTCTGCGTTGACAATCTGTAAATAAGGCTATAGCTCGATCAACTTTCCCCTGCCATAAATAAGATTTTGCCTGCTTGAGACGTTTGAGCGATCCACCAACTTTATAAAGGTTTTCGCACAGATGATACCAGTCTAAAATTTCCAAGCGCGTTTGGGGAGTAGCTAATTGACTAACTAGCTTCCAAACACCTGGATGACCATCTCCTAGGCAAACCAAAGGGTTACTTAAATTTTGAGAATTGATCCAATCTACTAAGAATTGATTTTCACTTTTAGCAGCATTGTAATAAATCCCTTGCAAACGCACTGCCTTATACTCTAACCATTGAGCGCCTATACCTGTTTCTTGTCGCACTCTTACCTTGCCGCCATCTACGCTAACTTCACACGCAGCACTCTTAGCATCGGGAGGTGAAAATTCTGCTCTTTCTACTAATCTGTGTAGTGTCGTATGACCTACTTTCATTCCAGTTAAAGCTTCAATTTCTGCTTCAGATTTTTGATAAGACTCATTTGCACTAACTCTTAAACAGCATTTTTCTAATAGTGGAGAAATTCTCGTGTGTGATGGTAATTCTAGACGCTCTACCTGTTTTTCTGTCATAGGAACAATCCCCACACAGCTTCTTAAATGTCGCGCCCTACCTTTGTCTGTTTTTGTGACTTGTTTGATAAAAAAAAGCTACTTGAGGGCTAACGTGTTCTAGCATTTGCTGCCGTACAGATTTCTCTATAGCTTCTAGACTAGCTAAATCAGTTTTATCTGTATTTTTGTAAAGAATCTTGGCAATACCTTGAATATGTGCTTGTAGTTCTTGTGCGTCTTTAAGATTCATAAGTAGATTCAGAGCAGCATGAGTACAAATGTTTCATTTTACCTACTCAAGGTTAATTTGCAAAAAAAGGATGCTCCCCGTGTCAACCCCAACAATCAACTCATCAATTTCCGGCTGCTGAAGGAATGATTAATAGTTGCTTTTGCTGGATAAGGCTGAGGGTAATATTACTAAGCGCAGAGGGCTTGCCGCATTTTTCGCATATTTTCCGGCAATTCAAAATGCATTGCCTGTTGAATGAAAACTGATGGAATCGGAATACTAGGCGTTGCTTGTACCGCATAAGTCAGTATAGTTCCCGCACCGCAATCTGCCAGGCTTAAATCTGCCGCAAAATCGCTAAAAGTGCCTTTTTCCAGCCGGAACTGAATTTGCTGTTGCACTTCCTCAAACACATTCAAATAAATATCGACTTGGGCGCTGAACAAGAGAAAGGCTTTGCGGGCAACTTGATACAGACGCTTGACTTCGCCTCGATGCAACACTTCGCTACGAATGATATCGGGAAAGTATTGTACCCACCGGGGGTAATCAGTTAATTGTTGCCAGACACGCGATCGCACAACGGGGATGTACATTTGAGCAGTAACAGCACCACCCCAAGCCGAGTGCGATCGCGTTTGGATTAAAATCTCCCCTTGCAGCAGTGCTGCTTGCTCAGCCGGACTAAAAGTCAACTTTGAACATTGGTACGATTCTGATGCAAATAGTGTAGTCATAATAGATTCCGCCACTCCTCAAATAATCTGTCTATTACTTACGTATGAATAGCTGTAATTTTAGAGATACTGCCTACTTTACCTATACTTTTGTAAAGAAATAGTAAACCTGATATAAAGGTTCCCCAAATTTATCTAAAAGTATCATTTTTTGACTAGTATTTACTGGCTAGAGAAAGAGAAAAGGGGACAAAAGAAAGCAAGATAATTCAGAAAAAATGGGGTTCCGAACGGAACCCCAACTACTTAGCTATTTATAGCTAACTCAGGCAATCTGCTTGTGACTATGCCAACAAAGCCTTTGCTTTGGCTACTACGTTCTCTACAGTAAAGCCAAACTTCTCCATACAGACATTACCAGGAGCAGAAGAACCAAATTGATCGATGCCAATGGCGACACCTTCATCGCCAACATAACGACACCAACCAAAGGTTGTACCTGCTTCCACAGATACCCGCTTCTTCACAGCTTTAGGTAATACCGATTCCCGATACTCGGCATCCTGCTCTTGGAAGAGTTCCCAACAAGGCATGGAGACAACTCGTACTTTCTTGCCTTCGTTGCGTAACTGTTCAGCTGCTTTGACGCAGAGTTGTGTTTCGCTACCCGTGCCGATCAAAATCAGGTCGGGTGTGCCATCGCTATCAGATAGGATATAAGCACCCTTACTAACAGCATCAATCGAGCTACCAGCTAGATTTGGCAGAGCTTGACGAGTCAAGGCGAGAATCGACGGTTTTACCTTGTTACCCAATCTCTTCCCTTTTGCGGCTAATATCGCTGCTTTGTAAGCGCCAGAGGTTTCGTTACCATCAGCAGGGCGCATGACATATATATCGGGAATTGTTCGCAGGGAAGCTACGTGTTCGACTGGTTGGTGGGTTGGGCCATCTTCACCCAGAGCGATCGAGTCGTGGGTCATGACATAAATCACACCAGCTTCAGACAAAGCAGACAAGCGAATTGCCGCCCGCATATAGTCAGTGAAGACTAGGAAAGTGGCACAGTAGGGAATCAAACCCGATCCATCAAGGGCCAGACCATTACAAATCGAGCCCATACCATGTTCGCGTACACCAAAGCGGATGTAGCGGTTTTCGTATTGTCCTTTTTGGAAGTCTCCCGAAGACTTCAGCAAGGTATTGTTGGAAGGAGCCAAGTCAGCAGAACCACCAATCAGTTCTGGAAGAACTTCAGCTAAGGCGTTCAAGCAATTGCCGGAGTGGACGCGGGTGGCTACTCCCTTATCTTCTGGCTTGTAGGTAGGTAGAACTGAATCCCACCCTTCTGGCAATTCAGCTTCATGCATCCGGTCGAGGAGGCGCGCTTCTTCAGGATATTGCTCTTTGTAGCGAGCAAACAATTGATTCCACTCGTCTTCGAGTTTTGCCCCACGAGGAATTGACTGCCGCCAATGGTTGAGCGCATCTTCTGGCAATTCAAACGGCGGATAATTCCAACCCAAGTTCTCGCGTGTTGCTTTGACTTCATCATCACCCAAAGCTTCACCATGAGCGTGGCGGGTATTGGCTTTCTTGGGCGAACCATAACCGATTGTTGTCCGCACCTTGATTAAAGAAGGCTTATCGGTGACTGATTTAGCGGTTTCAATTGCTTTTTGAATCGCATCGAGATCGGTGTCGCCGTTTTCTACAACTAGGACGTGCCAGCCGTAAGCCTCAAACCGCTTGCCCACATCTTCTGTAAAAGCCAAGTCGGTGGAACCGTCAATTGAAATGTGATTGTCGTCGTACAGAGCAATTAGCTTGCCAAGTCCAAGGTGTCCAGCCAAAGAACAAGCTTCGCCAGAAACGCCTTCCATGTTGCAACCATCACCTAGAATGACGTAAGTGTAGTGGTCAATGATGGGTAAATTGGGTTTATTGAACTTGGCTGCCATGTGAGCTTCAGCCATTGCAATTCCCACACCATTGGCAATACCTTGCCCCAAAGGTCCTGTTGTAATTTCAACCCCAGGATTCATAAAGTTTTCTGGGTGTCCGGGGGTTTTGGATTCCCATTGACGGAATTGCTTGAGATCTTCGAGGGTTAGATCTTCGTATCCGGTTAAGTACAGCAGGGAGTATAGCAACATACTGCCATGTCCCGCAGATAGCAAGAAGCGATCGCGATTCAACCAAGCCGGATTTTTGGGATTAAACCGCAAAAATCTGTCCCACAGTATAAACGCCATAGGTGCAGCACCCATTGGCAATCCTGGATGACCGGACTTTGCCTTTTCTACGCCATCAATTGCGAGAAAGCGAATTGAGTTAATACAAAGTTCTTCGAGGGATTGGGTTGCAACAGCCATAGTTTCTTCTTTTATTAACGACAGTGAAGCACTGGAAGAGTGGGGCAAGATCTGAATGCTTGGAATCGCCCTATGCACTTGTTACCGATCATCCCATTCTTCTGGATTGACCAGCAAGCTTTTCTTTAGAAATTATGAAGGATGAATGATGAATGATGAAGTGTGAAGGATGAAGTGTGAAGTGTGAATTGAACAGATAGGGGGTTAGGGTAGGAGATTAGAATAGGGAAAACTGTATCTTACCCTTCATCCTTCATCCTTCATCCTTCATCCTTCACACTTCATCCTTTACTCAACGTACTTTTTGAATGCTAAGGTGACGTTATGACCGCCAAAGCCAAAAGAGTTTGATAAAGCTACTTCTACCTTTTGAGCGCGACTAGAGTGAGGCACATAATCCAAGTCGCATTCTGGATCGGGATTATCTAAGTTGATTGTGGGGGGAATTTGGTCATTAGCGATCGCCAAGACAGTCGCTACTGCTTCAATTCCACCACTACCGCCCAACAAGTGACCCGTCATGGACTTAGTGGAGCTAATTGCTATTTTGTATGCAGCTTCACCCAATGCTGTTTTGATGGCAGCGGTTTCATTCACGTCATTTGCTGCCGTGCTGGTGCCATGAGCATTAACGTAACTTATCCGATCTGGGTTAAGATTTGCATCTTTTAATGCTAGCTGCATGGCTCTTGCTGCCCCTTCTCCAGCTGGTGCAGGGGAAGTCATATGATAAGCATCGCAGGTCAAGCCATAGCCGACAATTTCAGCATATATTCTCGCCCCGCGACTCTTGGCGTGTTCCAACTCCTCCAGCAGTAGAATACCAGAACCTTCACCCATGACAAAGCCATCGCGATCGCGGTCAAACGGGCGACTGGCATGGGCTGGATCGTCATTGCGCGTCGAAAGCGCCCGCGCTGAGGCAAACCCAGCTACTGACAAGGGTGTGACTGCTGCTTCCGCTCCTCCACAAATCATCGCTTGGGCAAATCCGCGCTGAATTAGTCGGAAAGCATCCCCAACTGCGTTAGAACCCGCTGCGCAGGCAGTGACTGGGCAGGAGTTCGGCCCTTTTGCCCCAGTATGAATGGCTGCTAACCCAGCTGCCATATTAGAGATCATCATCGGCACCATGAACGGGCTACAACGATCTGGGCCTTTAGTCAAGTAGACCGTTTGCTGGTCTTCTAAAACTTTGATTCCACCAACCCCCGATCCAATAATTACGCCTACCTGTTCTGCGTTCAGTTCATTAATCGTAAACTGAGCATCGGCGAGCGCTTGCATACTGGCTGCTACCGCAAATTGAGCAAAGCGATCCATGCGCTTGATCTCTTTGCCATCTAGGTATTGCTGGGGGTCAAATCCCTTCACTTCTCCTGCAATCCGGCATTTATGCTGCGAAGCATCAAATAATGAGATCGGGCCAATGCCATTGCGACCGCTCAATAATCCTTCCCAGTACTGTGCTGGAGTATTGCCTATCGGCGTAACAGCGCCGACACCCGTCACAACAACTCGTTTCACATCAAAATCTGTCATAACTCAAGTTTTAGCCAGCTGACCCACCCGTGATTAAGTATGAAGTGTGTAGATGCCCTTCGGGCAGCTTGCCAAAGGCGCGCAGTTGAAGTATGAAGTGTTGTGCTTCGTTTTATCAAACAAGTGCGCGCCTTCAGCAACGCTACGCGAACAGCCTTTAACCTTCAACCTTCATCTAAGCGGATGTGGCAACTTTATTGTTGATATAGTCTACTGCTTGTTGGACTGTGGTAATCTGTTCGGCTGCCTCATCCGGAATTTCTATATCAAATTCTTCTTCTAAAGCCATTACCAGTTCAACTGTATCCAGGGAGTCAGCGCCGAGATCGTTAGCAAAGTTGGCTGGCGGTGTAACTTTGCTAGCTTCCACGCTCAGTTGTTCGGTAACGATTTTCTTAACTTTATCAAAAATTTCAGCTTCACTCATAAAAAATCCTTAACTCTTTGCTAGAACCACCAAAGTAGGGTGATATGCTGTTGAGCATATTTCATCTTATCGGAAAGAGCGATCGCATATATCCATATATAGCCTGTTTTGTGATCGTCACTAAGGTAGGGGCTGGAGGCTGGGGGCTAGAGGCTAGAGTGAGAGCGGATTTTTCCGACTCACAAACATCAATTTTATCAATCTTACTCATAATTTTTTCTAAATAAGTTTTCTGGTGTCTCTGCCTGTCGATCGAGCGTCTATGAAGTTAAAAAGTTAGCTTAGATACAGGCACAAACAAGCCATGCTATAAAAGTTAGTCTAGATTTATCCGATCCTAATACCCCAGCCCCTAGCCCCCAGTCCCTATAATTTATGTCATCCCATCTAAAATATGCTTACTTCCCCGGCTGTGTTGCTCAAGGAGCTTGTCGGGAACTCTATCAATCTACTCAAGCCTTAACCCAAGCTTTGGGCATTGAATTAATTGAATTGAAGAAAGCTGCCTGCTGCGGTTCCGGTACTTTTAAAGAAGATTCTCAACTGTTGGAAGATACTGTCAATGCCCGAAATATTGCTTTGGCGGAAGAATTAAATCTGCCTCTACTTACCCATTGCAGCACTTGTCAGGGAGTTATTGGTCATGTGGACGAACGGCTGAAAGAATGCCAGAAAAATGACCCAGCATATGTTGAGCAGGTGAATGGTTTACTACAAAAAGAAGGCTGTTCGCCTTATCGTGGCAGTACAGACGTGAAACATTTGCTGTATGCTTTGGTGGCTGATTATGGTCTTGAAGCAATTGGGCAACGAGTGACTAAATCGCTGAGTGGATTAAAATGTGCGGCTTTTTATGGCTGTTATTTACTCCGCGCTCAAAAATCTATGCCCTATGACGACCCCTTCAATCCACAAGCGATGGAAAATGTATTTCGGGTAGTGGGTGCAACACCCATTTATTATCGCGGGCGAACTCAGTGCTGTGGCTGGCCTCTTTCTAGCTATGCTACTAATCAATCGTTCAAAATGGCGGGAATGCATATTCAAGATGCTCTCGCCTCTGGTGCTGACTGCATGATTACGCCTTGTCCCTTGTGCCACTTGAATCTAGATTCTCGTCAACCCGAAGTAGAAAAGGTAATTGGGGAGAAATTAGGCTTGCCTGTGCTACATCTATCGCAGTTGATTGCTTTAGCATTAGGTGTTTCACCTAAGCAGTTGGGCTTAGATCGTCACATTGTTTCTACTCGTCCAGTGTTAGAAAAACTAGGATTCTAGTTCATTATACTTACGTGCGCTCTCAGTTATTCTCTTTTTTGGTCATGGGAACGAGGTAGTTGATAGTTAATATGATTAATTATCCTTACCAATCCCCAAAGCAATTAAATAGCACTAACTTGAAAGGGGGGAACATAGCCCCCTTTTTTCCAAACTCAATCTTAAAAGTATTATATTATGGCACTCGAGCGCTGCTTTGTTCTCTGAGCCAGACAATAAGACAGTATAGTGATTCAGGAAAGTATCAAAAATTGCAGCTTTTAAGTTGAATTAGTCATCATTATTTCTTTAGTCACAGTTACTGGATTGATCGCTCTCGATTTAGAAAAAATATCAGGTATCTAGCTAATTGAGCAGCGCGATCGCACATTATACTGCTTTCAACGATCTAGTAGGCGATCGCAGCAATACCAGATAACCGCGCTAAACAAGGATTAAGTCTTATGGAATTCTTTCAATTTGAGGCAGATTTTGTCGATAGCCTACGTTGTATTCCTATGCAAGTCCGCTTTAAGCTCGATACCTGCGGCATTAAGCTTAAACTGTCTGATTGGAACCATTTTAGTGCAAGCGATCGGCAAGCTTTAGTCGATTTACCCTGTACTACTGAAACTGAAATTCAAACCTACCGAGAATTTCTCCAACAGTTAGTCCAGCAATATAGTGACGCACCAGCAGCAGAACTAGCAGTCGAGTCCCATCCCGCGTGGCTAGATTCTTCTACCATTCCAGATATTCTGCAACAAAAAGCTGAAGAAGTCGGTGTAAAGATGACGCTACCACGATGGGCAGCACTTAATCCTTTGCAACGCTTCGTCTTGATTAAACTTAGTCGTCCCAGCCATGAAAATAAAAATTTTTTCCCAGCACTGCAAGAATTCAATCTGACTGATGGCTAGTTTTTCAAGCAGAAGCACCGTTGCTTTTTCACTCTAATAGTCAAAACTATGCATTTTTAAGCTGCAAAAAAGCGTCTTATTTTAACTTTTTTGAATGCATTCAAATTAATCCTATTTTTTCTTTCCAAGCATCTGGAAGTTTTCGCCTAAAAGAATAGATAGGGGCAATTGTTTGCGCAGATCTAGCATTTCTGCTAATGATTCACTGCCAACAGCTATCGAGTTATTATCTTCTGAATCTGGCACTATATCGAGCCATTCTTGTTCTGAAAATGATAAGATTTCTTCCTGTGTTAGCAATTGTGCTTCTGACTCTTCTCCTAAATTAAGTGGTTGGTTGTCTAATACGATGAGTATTCTTTCCTCTACCTGCAATTGTTCCTGCGACTCTGGGGGCGGCACTGATACTATTGCTGATGGCGCTGCTTCTTCGGATGCTACAAGTGAGATACTAGACATTTGCTGTTGGCTTTGGAGCAGTAGTTTTCGCTGTCTGCGGCGGGCAAATGCTTTTGTAGAGATAGACTGGAAATGGTGGGATTGGGATAGAGTGGGTAGGAGTTTAGCGATCGCAATTGCACTAGCTCCACTACCAATAATTACCACACCCAGCAACCACAAAAACACAGAATTGTCTGTCTGGGAAGATGTTGCTTCGGGATTTTCAGTTACTACAGGTGTTGGTTTTGGTTGTTCGTCTTTGACATAACCAGTCTGGGTGATGCTAACTAACGAAAGATAGATAGTAGTGAAGAGGAATGCTACTACAGCAATCCACAATAGCCAAGGACGATGTTTAATCAGATTGACCAGAAAATATGAATTAGTCGAATTTCTCCAGCGACGCTTTGACAAAGACGGTTCGGTAGAGTTAGATTCAGATGATGGCTGTGTAATTTGGTTATTTTCCATAATTACTGTAGTTAATGGTCATTTGTCATTCGTCATTCGTCATACCCTGCGGTCATTGCTCTCGCCCTACGTCATTGGTTAAGAGTCAGAACTCTTGAGTTATTTTTGAACATAGCATTGCAGCAGGCTAGAACAAATGACAAAGAACAAATGACAAATGACAAATGACAAATGACAATTATTGATGACGTTCTAAAGCTAATTGAATTAATTTATCTACCAGTTCTACGAAGGAAATACCGCTTTTTTCCCACATTTGGGGATACATACTAGTTGCAGTGAAGCCGGGTAAGGTGTTGATTTCATTAATTAGAACTTGTCCAGTATCTGCAACATAGAAAAAGTCTACTCGTGCCAAACCTGCGGCATCAACAGCAGCAAATGCTTGAATAGACATTTGTTGAATTTGGGTAGTAATGCGATCGGGGATGGCAGCAGGAATGAATAAATCTGCTTTACCTACACTATATTTTGTCTCATAATCATAGAAATCACTTTCAAAGGTAATCTCTCCGACGACGGAAGCTTTGGGGTTGTCATTACCTAAGACTGCACATTCAACTTCCCGTGCAACGACAGATTCTTCCACAACGATCCGCCGATCGTAACTAGCGGCATTATCCAAAGCAGTTTCTAACTCAGTACGCGATCGCGCCTTAGCAATACCCACTGATGAACCCAAATTAGCAGGTTTGACAAAACAGGGATAGCCTAAAGTTGCTTCTATTTCGTCACCAAGCTTGGGAAACACGCAAGGATTTGACCACACTTGCGATCGGTTAACTGCCATATACTTTACTTGAGGTAGTCCGGCTTGAGCAAATGCCATTTTCATGGCGATTTTATCCATACCCAGTGCCGAACCTAGAACTCCAGAACCGACAAAGGGGACTTGCATTAATTTCAATAGTCCCTGTACTGTTCCGTCTTCGCCGTTAGGCCCGTGCAGAATCGGAAACCAAACATCTACTTCTGAAACTTGCGATGGAAATTGCCAGCAGCTAAGTTGATTTTCCGGTGTTGGATCTGGGGATGGTATAAGGGAGCCATCTAATATTTTTTCAGGTGAAAGTCCTGCTAACCAGCGTCCATCCTTTTGGATATAAAACGGGAGCAGTTCGTATTTAGCTTGATTTTCTCCTGTCTCAAGAGCATTGGCGATCGCTCTTGCTGAATTGAGCGAAACTTCATGTTCCCCAGAACGTCCGCCAAAAAGCAACCCTACCCTCAACTTTTTCATCCCCTGCACCTAGTTCCACTTTTTAATGGGCATAGCCTAACACCAAAAGGGGTGAGATACTAGAGCCTAGGATTTAATAATTCCAAATTCCAGACGATCTCATCACTAGCCACTAGCTTCTATTTATTGCTGCTAGTGCAACTTCTATCGCCCGTTCTTTCTGGGGGTCTGCCGCTTGAGCATATTCTAAAGAAAAAGCTAAAATTTCTTTACCACTCCTGCTTGTTTCATTCACCATCACCACTGGTTTTTCCATTGATAGTTCGTCCTATATTGCCAGCGATCGCGGGGAATATTGGTTACGCTTGGCCCAGTTGCCGTGTATATGTTGAGATAATTGGGAGATGCGCCTCCCCATCATTTTCTCAGAAGCTACAAACCTACGTGAATGAATAAATATGCTGGGGTACCACGTCAATTGTATGTAAGCGCAAAAAAAAGGGGAGATTGACGATTCAATGTGATGAGTTGTGGTCATTTATGACCTGCTACCCAATCGCGGTTCAACAACACATTGCGCTTCTGGTGTATCTCGGTTAGTGCGCAAAACGTTGTCTTTCTCGAAATTCTTAAACAACTATGTTGGTGTAATCTGGTATTTTGTTCAGGTCTAGAACGCATCATTACTTTTGTAAGACTACCGATTGGCTGATTCAACTAGATAATTTAGACTTTCAAATAATGATTGAAAAAAGCCACTGTTCGCTCCCAAGCAAGCTTAGCTGCTTCCGCATTGTAACGAGCTTCATTAGTATCATTGTGGAACGCGTGGTTAACATTAGCATACATACTGATTGTGTAGTCTTTACCACTTGTCCTTAACGCTGCCTCGTATGCAGGGATACCCTGATTAATACGCTCATCTAGCCCAGCATAGTGAAGGAGTAGCGGTGAGTGAATATTGGGAACCAGATCTAATGTTGGAATAGAACCATAAAACGCTACCGCAGCACTTAGATCTGATGCACTTACTGCCAATTGGTTCGTTAAGCCACCCCCCCAACAAAAACCCACACAACCGACCTTGTTCGTGGTATCAGAACGATTTTGAAGAAACTCTAAGGTTGCCTTCAAATTATGTAGCGTTTGCTGACTATCAAGAGCAGCAATCCTCTCACGAGCAACATCTTCATCTTCAGGTGTACCGCCTAATGGAGACAAAAAATCTGGAGCTAAAGCGACATAGCCTTGCAATGCTGCTCGACGAGTCACGTCTTGAATGTGGGGATTGAGACCACGATTTTCGTGAATCACAACAATTGCAGGAAGTTCACCTGTAATATTGTTGGGTTTAGCAAGATAGCCGCTCATCTCTCCAACTGCACCTGGGTAAGCTATCCTTTCGGTGCTAAGTTGAGGATCGTCTTCACTCACTATTGACGCTTTGGCGTAGCTATTTTTTAACAACGGTAAGAGTGCAGTTGCGGCGGCTGTGCCACCTGCCAAGACAGTAAGCTTTTGGAAAAATACACGCCGAGGCATAGAAGTGTGTGTGTATTTGTCAAATAAATCAATAATTTCTTGTTTCATGACAAAGTGCTTGTACAAGTTTTGATTTGGATACACATATGACTACCACCGCTTTTTCTCTTTAAGGTGTCTTATAGCATATTTCAGATGTCGTAGATAGTATTTTTTTACTTTATTTCATCTCATTAATACACTATTGATAACGTAATTTTTAATTTGTGGCGTTTTAGATTTGATTATTGACTATAAATAGTAAGCTCATATACATCTAATTTTTAGTGATGATAGGCAAGAGGAGCGATGATCGATGCAATTTTTATGTGCAATAGCTTAGCTTAGTAAAATAACCGAATCTGCATGAGTTATTTGGTTAAGCACTATAGCTGTCTGACTCCCGGTTCAATTCCCACATTGTCAAAGTACAGAAGTTGTCAAGAACGGGAAATCGTCGGAAGGCAAACAACTCTATTGCTGTCAAAACTTTGATTGCCTATATCGGGCTTTCTAAGATTCGTCTGCTGAGGAATCTGGAACTGGATGAGGGTGCTTGCACTTAAGAATCACTTGCTCATATGTCTCCCAAAAATCTGCAACGCAAATCGCGCAAAGTTTTTTTGTTTCATCTCTTTTACGACTTATAATTTACGATTTACGGCTTATTTTGTCACATTGGATAGTTAGCAGAAACCCCGACCTCAACCTAGCAGGTTGAGGTAGTTCATTGCCAGGTTTTGGATAGGCTCTAACGCCGCAACGTCTCCTTCACGCAAGTCCAACCAAGTTCGCGCTCAGTTCCCACATCCTCTTACCTTTCTCATCATCGCGGGCTTGAGGAGAAACCTTTTGGACAAACGACTTGCCATCTTTCTTTTGCCGATTACCCCAACTCCAATAAGCACCGGATTGGTCGTACTCAGGATCGGCAACTACGGCTGCTACACGTTCGCCAGCCAATTCCTGAGAGACGTACCCCCCAGTGATGTACTTCTGGAATTTTGGGAAGAGTTTCTGAAATAGGGGATAATGGTGGCGAAATAGCGGCGTATCTGCGACACATCCCGGATAAACAGAGGTGAAGGCAATCCCGGTAGACTCATGATAGCGCTGATGCAGTTCCCGCATAGTCAATACGTTACAGACTTTACTGTCCTTGTAAGCTTTGACTGGCTCAAACTTCTTACCGTCAATCATCGAGATTGGCTCTTTAAATCCAGCTGCAAAGCCATCCAAATTTCCTAAGTCCGGACGCGGCGGAATTTTTCCGCCTAACTCATCAGGATTGTGAGTCACGGTTCCTAAAATGACCAACCTTGGCTTTGAAGCCAATGATTTCTTCAAGTCCTCAAGCATGAGGTTGCACAACAGGAAGTGTCCCAAATGATTTGTAGCAACGCTCAATTCATACCCATCCTGGCTGCGCAACGGCTCCTTCAATAAAGGTAGATAAACTGCCGCGTTGCACACCAAAGCTTCCAAGGATCTACCGCTTGCTCTGAAGTCCTTTACAAACTGTCGAACACTCTCCAAAGAGGCTAAATCGAGGTGCATAATTGTGTAGCTGTCCTGCGGTATTCCCGCCATTTGAGCAGCTTTTTCCGTCTTAGGCAAATCCCGACAAGCCATTACTACATACCATCCTCTTTGAGAAAGTGCTTTCGCAGCGTACAAACCCACTCCTGAAGAGGTACCCGTGATTACGACCGTTGACTTGCGATGTTGTTCCATTCAGTTAAGACTATCTTGACCGCTGTTGCCTATTTTTATGATCTCATACTACGGGTATTGCCAAATTAAATCCCTGGAAAATTGACACTCCCCACAGCTTCATCTGTGGGGTTTTCAGCTTAATTCTCTATAATTTTGCGGCAACCCAAGAGCGGAAAGCTTTTATCGCTGCATTTCTTCCGTCTACTTTACTTTGTGTTACATACTGGGGGATCGCTTCAATTATTGGCAGGGAAAAGATTTGACTTCGATTGGTTGCAACATATTGTCGATTTTGCAGCAGATTGATTTGTAGCGGCCCATCATAGAGCCAAAGTTCGGGAACGCCTAATGCTTCATAGCTATTCTTTTTGATTTCAGATTTGCTGGTAATATCGATCTCAATTGCTAGATCGGGCGGTGGCTCAAAGTTCAAGTTTATCCTGTCCCTACCTCTAACAGCGGCTTCATTCTGGATGTAAAAACAAGCATCAGGTTCTACACCGCTTGCCAAATCTCTACGCTTCAAGGTGGTGGAACCTAGGTTTCTAAATTCTATATTAAGTTCTTCCAGCAGAATTTCGACTAAGTTACTAATGATGATCTTTCCATCTTCATGTCCTGCCAATGGCACCATAATTTCCAGCGTTCCTTTATAGTATGCAAGTCGGGCAGCGCGGCGAGCGCCCAACTCGTCCAGAATCTGCTCAAACTCGTCCCAGCTAACGTTTCTGAGTAGCACCCTTTGGCCTGGCTGAACGTCTAGCTGTTTCAGTTGTAGTTGCATTCTCTGTTGCTCCATCCAAGAGGCTGACTATATATATGGTGCTATAAGTTAGTAGCGAAGGTTGAAGCTGTTATCTGCCCTAACTTATCTATTTTCACCATGCTTTATAGGACTGGAAAACTTAAATTATGAGTTTTTCAAAAGATTAAGAGCGATCGCCACAACCGATAAAATCAGAAGCGATCGCCGTACAAAAATAAAGCTAAAAACTAATTGGCACATCCCGTAGAAAGAATTAGCTGATACTATTCAACACCAGATCTCGATTCTCAGACTGCAACTTCAACGACTTGCTAATCGCTGATATTCAATCGCTTTAGTTGTTCGATCTTTGGTTGCTAAAATGGCGCTTACCTGACTGAGCAAAATCTTAAATTCGACTGGCTTACAGATAAAACCGTCAGTTTCTAGCTCGTCAAATTCATCATCCTCTCTCAATAAACTGCTGCCTGTGAGCATGATAATTGACATTGACGACAGATTCCTGTTTTGTCGAATGCGTTGCGCCACTTCAATGCCATTCATTCCTGGCATCACTACATCCAGCAGCACCAAATCGAAGGGCTCTGCTTCAATTTTTGCCAAAGCTACTTGCCCACTATCGGCGACTTCTACTTCATACTCTTGTGTTTGCAAAACCATCTGCATTAAAAACAAGTTATCAGCTGTATCATCAACAACTAGAATTCGCTTGCTCGGTGAAGATGGCATAAACGCTAAACATTTAGTTATAATAAATATTTTGTCAATGTTGTAGTTAAAGTTTCTTGAGAAAACTTTGTTACAACCTCTGTCTTAGGAAAGATTTATTTAACGTCGCAGTTGTTGACCCTGGCGATCGCCGCTACTATCTATGAGAAGGGAACGGTCGTTTTTTTCATTCTTCGCCCTTCCCATCCTTCGCCGATTTAAACTAACTACGCCACCGGGGTTGGAAGCTACATTATTCACCAGGGGTAGCATAAGAGTGAAGGTTGCTCCTTGTCCCTCGCCTGAACTGTGGGCTTGCACTGTTCCGCCATGCATTTCCACAATTTGACGCGCGATCGCCAGCCCTAATCCCAAGCCACCAAAAGAACGGGTGATAGAGCTATCAGCCTGACGGAAGTAGTCAAACATATAGGGGACAAATTCGGGATTGAACCCGATACCGCTGTCAATAACTTGAATTTGAGCGTATTTGTTAGTTGTGAGTTGTTTTTGAGTGCTGACGACTGACAATCGCACTTCAACTTGTCCGCCCTTGGGTGTGAACTTGATAGCATTCGAGAGCAAGTTCCACACAACTTGTTGTAAGCGATGGGAATCACCGGAAACTAGGAATTGTGGATTTTGGGTTTTAGATTTTAAATTATTAGTTTGTCCATTAGTTGCTGAATATTCAGAATTTTGACTGGGTTTATCGCTGTTAAAATCTGAACCAAAATCTAAAATTGTCAAGCGCAAATCGATAGACTTTTCCTCGGCAGACGATCGCACTCTTTCAATTGCTGCTGTAATTAGGGAAACCAAATCGATTGGGTAGGCTTTCAAACGCAACTTACCTTGTAGAATCTGAGAAACATCTAGCAAGTCTTCCACCAATTGTGTTTGCCTTGCTGCATTGCGCTCGATTGTTTCCAAAGCACGGGCTGTAGTTTGCTGATTTAACTGGCGGCGACGAAGCAGTTGCGACCAATTTAAGATCGCGTTGAGTGGGGTACGCAGTTCGTGAGAGAGGATTGCCAAAAATTCATCTTTGGCACGATTAACGCGTTCAAGTTCACCCGCTTGTTGCCGGAGTTGATTTTCTAATTGTTTGCGATCGCTAATATCTAGCATCACGCCATCCCACATCACACCGCCATCTGGCTGGAATTCAGCTCTAGCAGTTGCTTGCAACCACTTGATTGTTCCGCCGGGGGTAACAATCCGCCACTCATACCGCCATTGTCCATCTTTCACATCGAGGCTGAGCGATCGCCGCAAGCCTTCCACATCGTCGGGATGGATTGCTTGCCAAAATAGATGCGGATGCTGTTGAATATTTTGGGAATCAATTTCGTAAAAGTCGAGGCAGCCAGAACTGATATAAGGAAATTCATCTCTGCCGTCAGGTAACAAACGATACTGATAAATTACTCCAGGTAAATTCGTTGCTAAATTAGCAAATCTAGTTTCAGAAGCGCGTAAGGCTAATTCAGCCTGCTTGCGCTTTGTAATGTCCTGAAAGAAGATAGCCAAGCCGTTAGATTTGGGATAAGCACGGGCTTCAAACCAACGTCCAGATCCAACAGGTAAAACTGCTTCAACTGTCACCGCTATTTGTTCGTTAACAGCCTTGTGGTATTGTTCGTAGAAAACGCTGCCCACTGCTTGGGGAAACATTTCCCAAATGTTTTGTCCCAATAGTTGTTCGCGGGAGCGTCTTATCAGTTTTTCACATTGATGATTCACATAGGTGAACCGCCACTCGGAATCTAGCGTCAAGAAAGCATCGGTGATACTTTCAAGAATACTTGCGATCTGCTGATTTGCTGCTTCTAGTGCTTGTTCGGAGGATTTGCGATCGCTAATATCAGTTAGCATTGCCAACGATCCTACAAACTCACCCTGCTGATCAAAAATCGAGTTAATACAAACGATCGCCCACAAATCCGATCCATCCTTGCGGCGGTAGCAAAAATCAAATTGCGCTTGAATTCCTGGTTGACGTTTGAGATGTTGCAAAGCTTCCGTCCGCAACGACTCATTCATAAACTCAAAGATGGGACGATTGAGCATCTCGTCACGGCTGTAGCCGAACATTTGGGCTAAGCGCTGATTGAGATACTCGGTTCGCGCCTCTGCGTCAATTATCCAAACTCCCTCACTCGCCGTATCGACCATTTGGCGGTAACGTTCCTCACTCACGCTGAGCGATCGCAAACTCACTTCCGATTTTGTTTTAGCTGCGTGTAGCGCTTGACACAAGCCACTGACGAAAACACCTTGCACCGAAAATAGGCTCAATCCGATCGCGTTCTCCCACTCAAGCGCGAGTGAGTAGGTGGGAAAGAGAAAAAAGTATTCGCTCACGACAGCAGACAAGCCAGTTGCAACCACTCCCGATCCTATGCCGCCGTACCAAGCACCGATCGTTACTGCCCCAAAAAATAGCAGGAAAGGAGCCTGCGACATGGATATCCAGCGGTCTAGCATCAGCATCACCATCGCTGCTAAGATAACAGCGAGAATACCGACCCCATAACGCTTTATTTGGATGTGAGTAAGGTATTTCATCTGATTATTTAACTAAAAATAATAATTTTTATTAAATATTTTTTACCTTACAGTGACTAATCCTTCCTAGGTATTTATCTAAAGGAATGTCTTTTATCTTCCTGCTATAGGCTTAGTCTGGGATGAATTGAAAAAACTTACCTTTGCCTACTGCATTAGTGTATCCAAAATCACATCTGCGCCAAAACGCACTACATCGGTGCAAGGTAGTTTAGTTTCAGCTTGTACTTGCTCGATCGCCTGTTGCGCCTCTGATACATTTAAATGAAACGTATTCAGAGCGATCGCTGCCACTTTCACATCTGCAAACGCCCCCCCAGCCCTAGCAACTGTTTCATATAGCTGAATCACTTCTGGCAAAGGTGGAATCTCTACCTGGGGATGGTTGCGAATATGAGTTTGTCCTGGTCGATGAACTAAGATTAAATGAGTTGCCTGCGATCCGCGAATCAGAGGTAAAGTTGCAGTTGAGCCAGGATGCAACAACGAACCTTGTCCTTCTATATGCAGAATGTCGCGATCGCTGCCATAACGCATCACCAGTTGTTCCACCGCCCCAGCAGCAAAATCCACCCGCACCGCATCCAGCGGTACACCATCCCCAGCAATCATCAAACCTGCTTGCCCAGTGGCGAGGAACTTGGAACGCAAACCGCGTTTTTGAGAAGCTTTATTTAACTCCAGGCTGGTGGACATTTTGCCAACACCCATATCAGTCCCCACAGTTAATACACGGCGACACGCAAGCGATCGCGCCCTTGCACTAGCGATCGGCAAATTCGGGGGTTCTTGCCGCACATCCCAAATCCACTGTCCTTCACGCAAGCTATCTCGTAGTTCTGGTATAGTTGCCATTGCTGTATGCAACCCATTGACAATTGACAACCCAGATGCTGTAGCCTGCTTAATTTCCTGCCACCACTCATCTGGTAAAACACCCCCAGATGGGGCAATGCCAATTACCAGCACGTCTGGTTTATAAGCTAAAGCTTTCTCCACTGTTGCCACAATCGGCACGTCGCGGTTAATTCCAGTCAATTTTGGCAGTGATTTTCCCGCACATTCGCGATCTATGACTGCCACAATTGTCGCTTCACTGTAGCGTAAAAGGGCAACTCCAGTTTTCCCATGCGCTCCCTTGATGCCATCATGCAATAAAATCGCTACGCGACGATCAGGCTGTAGCACAGCGTTCTACCCCCAATCCTGGTTTATTATTCGGCTGCAACCTTCCAGCTTGCATGACTGCACCGCTGAAGGGATCGTCGGTTAAGTTGAGGTGGCTATCCAAATCTAAATAATCGGCCAGTGGTGCTAAGTGTGCCGCTGCTGTGTTTGAGAGGGAACTGTCAGAATAGCAACCGAACATCACTTGTAACCCAGATGCGCGTGCTGTATTTACCATCCGCATTGCTTCAGTTAAACCACCAGCTTTCATTAATTTGATATTAATCCCATGTACGCAGTTTACTAGCTGGGGAATATCTTTACTTGTAAGACAGCTTTCATCGACAAAAATAGGCAGAGGCGATCGCTGCTTCAGTTCTGGTAAACTTTTCTCTTGTCCTTGCGCTAGTGGCTGTTCTACATACTTGACATCAAAGTCAGCCAGCCAGCGACACATGATTGCAGCATCTTCCAAACTCCAACCCCCATTGGCATCGACATATATTTCTAGCGTTGGTGCTTCTTCCCGCACTGCCATTAACATAGCGCGATCTGCCTCAACTCCCTCTGGACTACCTAGCTTTACTTTAAGTACTTTAACAGAGGTAAAATTTAGCCAGTCTTGTACTCTCAACCTTGCTGCATCTGGAGAGTTAATTCCAATTGTTACCGAAGTCGGGACAATGCGATCGCGGTCTAATCCCCACAGTTGCCACAATGGTAATCCTACTCGCTTTCCCAGCCAATCGTGCAACGCCATATCCAATGCTGCTTGTGCCGAAGAGGGAATTTGCGCCTCTTGCAGAATTGAATAAATTCGCTGTCTTTCCCAAGCACTAATTGTTCTTAGCGATGGTGTTATTGATGCGATCGCATCTTTCAGCATTTCGGTAGATTGGCGATAATTCCCCAAGGAAAACGGCGACGCTTCCCCCCAGCCTTCAATTCCATCCTGTTCTACTCTTACCCAAACATTTGCTGTTTGTGCTGTAGTACCGCGACTAATAGTTAATGGAAACCGCTTATTGACTGTAAATATTTCAGCGCGAATTTGCATAGGTAATGGGTAGAGGCGGGTTTTTCCAGCATATCTGTTTTCTCACAGCTCTTTTTTTGAAACCCGCCTTAAAGCCGCGAAAATTTTCGTTGACTTATACTTTTATATCGGTACCGTCAAGGGCATACCATTATCCTTGGGGCTGAGTTGCAGTAAGAAAGGAACAGCTTTTTTTACCCAATCTTGAATTGATGTGTAAGCAGCTGCTGACTCTCCGAAACAAATCTCTAACATATCGGTGTGAATAATGCCAGGGTTGAGGGGAATAGCAGCCATTCCAGCAGGTAATTCTTGTGCTAAAGAACGAGTTAATCCTTCAATTGCCCACTTAGAAGCACAGTATGGCGCAACTTCGGGGGAAGTGGAGCGACCCCAGCCCGAACTAAAATTGACTACAATCCCGCTGTTTTTGGCAATCATCGCCGGGACGAAGTGACGGATGATATTACTAACGCCCTTGATGTTGACATCAATTAGACGGTCAAATTCATCAGCGGGAACTTTCCACAACGGTGCTAAGTGATTAACTAAAGCTGCGTTGTTGATCAGTATATCTGGTGGCGAGTAGCGATTTAATACTTCACTTGCCCAAGCTTTGACAGAGCGATCGTCAGCTACATCTACAACAGTAAAATTGTGAGGCGATCCAAACTGCTGCTGTAGTTTTTCCACACCTGCAATTCTGCTAGCACAACCGATAACAGTATGATTTTCCTTAATTAACTGTTCTGTCATGGCTAAACCTAGACCACGACTAACGCCTGTGATAACGATGAGCTTAGGCATATTTGGCTGTGAACGCAATTGACGCTGCCATCAAATTAGCACAATGTTATACCATTTTGGATTTTGGATTTTGGATTTTGGATTGGGAAGCCTTGGCACTAAACACTTTGAGTATCGTTATTTGTAACCGAGCTAAACTAAAATAATAGCGAAATTTAATTCTAAAAGTTAAACCTCTATTTTCGAGTAATATCTTGCAGATAATCTATAGCAAATAATATTGCTCCTGTTAGGATAAAAACTTTGACAGTTCCCAAAGACATATTGCCATAAATACTATTTATAGCAAATATAAATATATTGCTCACAAGCAGGTAAAAAAGAACGTTTTTCCCTGGCTTCTCTAACAATTCAATTTTCTTCAGCTTAGCTGCTAATAAATTTGAAGCCAGGAAATATATATACAAGAAGAAAGCCGATCCAACAATCCAGAATAGAGATGGGGCAAAACGGTTAGGCAATTTATGGGTATATAAGAAGTACGATATAAAGCTCAATGTAAATGCACTAGATATTAGTAGTGCCATTCTATTAAATTTAACTTGATATCTAGCAAAATAAATGCCTATTAAGTATAGTGATGAATATTGAATTACTGGAAAACAGGCAAAATTATTAGTTCCAATCAATAATCCTATCTGATTTATAGTTATTCGCTCGTAGGGTATAAATGTTGTAAAAATAAGAAAGATGTTGACCAGCCAAAAATATATTTGAGTTGACAACACAGTTTTTATTAATTTAAATAAAGCCAGTGCTAACAGAGTAATAACTGCAAAAGATGCAAGAAACTCAGAATATCCGGGTATGTCTGCAAGCAGGATAACTTTGATAATATCTAATAGATGTATCTCCCTTTTTTCAAAAAGAATTATGAAAGCAATTCCAGAAATATAGAAAGCTGTGAGTATCTTCAAGCCAGTCTTAAACATTCGCCATTTAACAGATTGAAAATCTTTACTAAAATAGGCGAAATAGTTGGCATATCCGAAGGCAAACAGAAAACCTGAAAAACTAATAAGATTGATAAATTTAGATATAGCAGTTAACAAGAGATTATTGCGATCGCCTAGGATTTGAATAACATGGGCTAATATCATCCCAAAAACTAACAAACCCTTAAATATATCTAAAGCTGAACTGCGAGTAACATTTTTAGGTAGTTGCGCGTCTGCCAATTAGAACTCCATTGCCGTATTTTTGGTCATTCATAGAATACGCGCGCTTTGTGAGATAGTCAATTAAGGAAGCATCTCACTTTTATAGAGATTTTGATGAATTATTGGTTAATGAAATCCGAACCAGGAGTATATAGTATCAAAGATTTGGAGCGCGATCGCTTTTCTATTTGGGATGGTGTACGCAACTATCAAGCGCGTAACTTCCTGCGTCAAATGCAGCCACAAGACATGGCTTTTTTCTACCACTCGAATATCATTCCTCCCGGTATTGTCGGATTAGCGCGTATAGTAACTTCTATGGTTGTCGATTTTACCCAGTTCGATTTGAACAGTCATTACTACGATCCCAAATCAAACCATGACTCGCCTAGATGGCATACAGTAGAGGTAGAATTCGTTGAGGCTTTTCCTCACTGCATAAGAACTCTTGCAAAAGTGTTTTGTGGTATAGTTGTGAGTTTTGCAGTTGGCGATGAGGAAATTTGATTAGCAGTGAAATTTTGGAGA
>QQTW01000643.1_pt1 | contig 22455 bp, 27 predicted proteins | sample 1904831 | NCBI WGS metagenome assembly QQTW01 (sample SAMN09435610, study PRJNA476489) | Subsurface metagenome, whole genome shotgun sequencing project. | reverse complement strand
TGCGCAATAGCACTCCCACCGCGAAGGGGACTCGCGGGAAGACCACGAGTTGCAGGCTCTGCATGATCGAAGAAGCCCGGTTGGCGTCTTCATTCTACTACCCAGGTAGCGCTGATCATGGTTACAGCGGATCGGGCAGCAGCCGCTTGTCAACAAGGTTTACGGTAGCACCATTCTCACGCGTTCTTAGAACACTTCTTTCCCCTGCATTAGACTCGTCGGTCTCGGAGACCGTGGTCAACATCGTGAAAGAGCTTTACCTATGGCGTCTCCGTTGCGTAAAAGACTCGGGAAGATCCCGTTCCTGCATGAGCCTTGGGTGGACGATGGTCTGGATTGGGGGATGTCGCAATTTTCATGGACCCTTCCCTGCGAATGTCCGATCCCTTGAGTTCATCGGCATCACGATATCGACATTTCCGGCTCTCTGAAAACCGGATTGCTGCAGAGCACTCGGACGTGCTTCACTCCGCGAGCCTGCCATTGGCTGCAGATGCCGACTTTCCAATATCTTCGGGGCACTGATGATGGGCTGATGTCGATGGTGGTCGAGTCCAGATCGTGGATCTGCCAATGGAGTCGGCCCCCTTGAGGTTATCGGACTTCCTCAGCCATTGACGGTCATACGGATGGCCTTCGCGTCGGCTCGGCGGATCGGTATATAAACCGGTCAGATCCTCCTGGTTTTTGGACATCGGACTTCTTCAATCAACCAACTCCTCATCCCATATTCATTCGCTTACAGTCGTTCGCGCCAGCTCGTCTCTTCAACATGCGTGCCTTCGCTGTCGTTCTCGCCGGGCTTGCTGCCTTGGCGCAAGCTATCCCCCAGGGGATAACCACGACTTCGAGCTCCAGCTCGAGCTCCAGGTCGACCTCGTCCAGCCCGAGCTCCAGCTCAACCTCGTCCAGCCAGACCAGTTCCAGCTCGGCCACGGGAGTGTCCACTGTGACGTTCACGCAGACCAGTGCGACAAGCTGCCCACCCGCTTCCACTGCGACCAGGACCGTCACGGTCTCGAGCAGCGGAGACGACGACGACGATGACGCCACTCAGACCGTCACGGTCACCGGCTCCGCGACTCAGACCAGGACCGTCACGGTCACCGGCTCCGCGACTCAGACCAGGACTGTCACGGTTACCGGCTCTGCTGCAGCCACTCAGACTCAAACTGTGACGGTCACCGCTTCTGGGTCTGCCACCCAGACCGTGACCGCTACTGGTTCCGCGGCTGCCACTCAGACCGTCACCGTCACCAATTCCGCGGCTGCCACCCAGACCGTCACCGTCACCAACTCTGCGGCTGCCACCCAGACTGTTACCGTCACCAACTCTGCGGCTGCCACCCAGACTCAGACTGTGACCGTCACGAACTCCGCGGCTGCCACCCAGACCGTGACCGCTACGAACTCTGCGGCTGCCACCCAGACTGTTACCGTCACCAACTCTGCGGCTGCCACCCAGACTGTTACCGTTACGAACTCCGCGGCGGCAACTCAGACTCAGACTCAGACTCAGACTGTGACTTTGACTGCCACCCAGGGCGGCGCCAACAACACGCAGACCCGCACCGTGACAGTTACTGGTACCGCTGCCCAGACTCAGACTCAGACCGTCACCGTCACCGGTACCGCTGCCCAGACTCAGACGCAAACGGTGACCGTTACCCGCACGGCTGAAGCCACCGCGACCTCGACTGCGACTGCGACTGCTACCGTGACCAGCTCCAGCGCCAGCTCCAGCTCCGCACCGACCACGACTGCGACTAGCTCCAGCTCCAGCTCCAGCTCCAGCTCCAGCTCCACCTCCGTCGGATCGACTACGACCGTGACCAGCTCCACCTCCACCTCCGTTGCACCGACTACGACTGCGACCAGCTCCACCTCCACTAGATCGACCACGACAACCAGCTCCACCTCCGCCAGCGCTACCGCGACGGGTGGACCCAAGATCCCTCCTGTGGTTCCTCCGTTCAACTATCGCTCTTGCACGAACATCGGAGGCAACGCCGGCAACCCCAACGCCTTCCCGGCCGAGACGGAGCTCGTCGATGCGGCCTTGACTCTTGAGAAATGCGCCAGCTTCTGCGCCGGCTATACCTACTTCGGTGTCAGCGACGGCGACACATGCCAGTGCGCCAACTCCGTGAACCCGGCGGCCAACAACGTCAACTCCAACGCCTGCAATAAGGACTGCTCCGGCAGCAGCAGCCAGAGCTGCGGCGGCCCGGCCCACATCCAGATCTACGAGAACGATGACTGAGCGATCGAAATTGCACAGGGACTGATGGAGATACATGAGTGATGGAGATTTCCTTGATTTGTAATTTCCTTCATTACGGTCACTCCTTTAACCTCTATATATAAAACAATGGGCCATATATTTCCGGCAATCTTCGTCTTCTGTGTTAATGTGACATGCCCAAACGTGAAGTACATGTGTCAAATGCCCTTCATCGCGAAGAGAGATACTACACCATATTCACTCCCACAACTGCTCGTCCCTACTCACTCCCCCGGAAAGGCGACGTGTCTCGACTCCCGCCGCTCGTCCTCCCTCCGAGGTCTACATGTCGGGTAAACGGGATCTGGATTTGTCCCTTTCGCACAGAGCATCGCGTCTCTAACGGTTTTGAGCCGCTCCTGAGGCGGACCGGCCAGATAAAGCGCAATCTGCCAAGAGTCGTCCTCCGAAATAGGGAAATAGATCTGGTCGAGCTTGGACGGCAGCTGGCTGGCGCAGTACTCGGACAACGTCTTCATGACGTCTGTGACGCTTTCCAAGGCCCACCCGCCGCGTTTGTGTAAGGTGATGATGAGTCCGACGCTTTCCGGCTCCGTGAGGATGTCGTATATGCATGTGGAGGCGCTGGCGTCAGGCGTGCCGTTCGAACGGGCTGTGAGTGGGGTTGGAGGTGAGCTGAGCTGCTCTGTTCCTGGATGAGCAACAGCTGCCTGCAGAAGCACGGCGGCAGATGCGAGGAACGCGGTGATGGACTTGAATACCCAGTCTCGCATGTTCATTGCTAAAGAAGACGGCTTTCGGGATCAAGAACGAAAACAAAGTTGTGGGATCTCATCGTGGGCTCCTGCCCATTATATAGCTCTCTACACGCACAGACAGAAGATGGCCAAAACACAAAAAAGCTTGAGACGGGAGACACGGCTTGCGCTATGACGGAGCGCTCTGCAACACGTGCAATGCGTCCATAATTCTGTGGGATCAAGCTTCTTCTTCTGGAAAGACGGTGTTGACCTCGGGGCATCAAGGGAAAATGAGAATGAAAGCGGCCAGTTGACGTTGTTCACATTCAGTGAAGGCGTCCAATCTTACCCAGGCAATCAATATCAACAGGCATGCATAGCCTTCGGAAGCTGATTTGGAGTGGTGATCGACAGATTTTAATAAAACGGGATGAAGGCCGGCCAAAGAGCCGAACGCCTGCCGAGGTCGGCCCGCCCCTCAAGCGCCGGGCAATCAACATTGAACGTTCATGGAGATACACAGTACGGAGTACGCGCCTGGGCAGCAGGCGGAAGCGAGAGGAAGAACGAGACAGACATGCCAGTGGTCGAGGACGCTCCGGGGCGGTGCGATGCTACAGTTGTGACAGAGGGATGCTGATAGTCAGAAACGACATACCAGCTCGCATAATCGCATCCAGGATTCAATCAGAAGCGGCCGAAAACGCATGCCTAGACAGAATCCTTTCGCCTCGCCCTTTCGCCTGCGCCTCCGAGATCAGGCACCGGGGAAGGCTGCATGCGAGGCTCGGCGGCTACCTCACGTACACAGCGCGTAATCCCAAGTTGGTCGGGATACATATGAATCATGACGCGCGCCCCCCTATTTCAATCACCTATGCCTATGCATACCCTTCCGACCATGCATGCTCCCGGGTCGGCACCATGGAAATGCGATCAAGATGAACTCCAAAAGCCCGCAGCGTGCTCCTGTTCGGTCCCAAAGCAACAGCAGCACTATTCCTGCCATACAAGAAAGCAGACCGATATCGTATACACCCAAATGTAACTGCTCCGCCCCGAGTGCTGCGATAACAAGTCTAATCACGAGCCAGGCACAACCGACGAATACACGAAAGCTATCGCATACCATTCTCAGCAGTCTAGCGCTGAGACGATATGGCCCGGAGAAATCTACGAGGCCCTAAGACGGTTTCTGGAGCAGAAACCCAATACTGTACCAAACGATGCGAGTCGGACCTCCAGCGGTTTCGCTTGGCTCATCAGTCCAAGCCAGTTGGGACAGCAAGCTTCGTCGGACAAGCATTCCTTGCCGGACAAGAATGTGGACCGGGGACGGTTCGAGGGATTTGCTGATCCGGAGTCGTGCATAGAGGCACTGAGAGGTAACATCGAGTCATCACATCCACAGGTGCTATTCCTACGGGGTCATCCGTCACCAGTTTGGCTGTCAAGAATTGGAGCTTTCTGTTACGTCGACCCCGAGCTATTTCGCTGGTTTCTCAGGTACCGCGCTGAACCAGGGAGGGACCATTATTTCGACTCTGCTCCTTCTATCATGAGTAATATATTTCGCTTCAAGTTCTTTACCATCGGATCAAGAGACTATCGAGGCCAATCGTCCCAGGAGGAGGTAGACGCCTTGCGAGGGAAGGCAACCAACGATCTACAGAGGTACCAGAGTGAAATAAGGGACCGCCTGGCTCTGAAGCCAGGGGACTCGGTTGTGCGGAACTTCCATGTGCTCGACGAACGACATTGCGTCATTGAACAGGAAATTGTGGTTTCCGTATTTGACGCTGGAAAAACCTGGATGGGTATGTTTCCTAGCATGACCACACTCGATAGACTTGCTGATGACTGCAGCCATCGCCTGTACGGATGCAGGACGCGATCTCGCCCAGGGACCGCGAATTCCATGGCTCGGGGATGGTGCGGAACCGCTACCACTCACACTCCTTCCGATCGTCCAATATAGACCGAGATGCGCCTTGAAGTCCCGCGGTATAAATGAGAGTACCACCGGGCTGACGCGAGGAAAGAATACGCAGAGTCTCACCGTCTTTCCGGAAGGCTATGGTCGCGGTATAGATTGGTCGCTTGCCAGATCAGACCGCTTCCACGTCCTGTCGGATATGTTCAGATTAGCTGCGTTCTCTCAGAAGCAGCTGCTGAACGTCATGAAAGAGAAGATAATGACCGAAACAAACCGCCTCTCGCTCAGCAACGACAACCCAACATTGACCAATCTGTTATATTTCCGGAATATCCTACAAGAGCAGCTGAGCAACGCTTCTTATATGCTCCAACTGATAAACGATCATGACAAACCCCTGCAAGAGGGCCGTCGGCCTTCCATCACCATGCCAGCCGATCCACGAGCTGCAACCGATCCCGCCATGGCTGAAGTGTGCAGTCTGTTCCAAGACCTGCACTCGCAGGCGCAGTCACTTCATGAGAAGTGCACTCAGGGGATGGCAGTCATCAGTAACAAGAGCATGCTCGCAGAGTCACAGCGCGCCATCCAGCAGGCGAAGTTGGTCACAAAACTCACACTCGTTGCGTTTGTGTATCTCCCTTTCACCTTTACGGCTGGTTTCTTCGGAATGAACTTCAAGGAGCTGGGAACAGGTACTATTCCCTTGTGGATATTTTTTGCTTCCTCTTTGCCTCTGATGTTCTTTACCGTGGCGTTTTTTGCATTGGACGGTCCGAAGATTAGGAGAGTCTTGCGAGCATTGCATATTGCGGAGCGGGACAAAGATTAATTGACCTAAGAGCGACAGACTTTGTGTTCATGAGCATACCTCACTTGTAATTCATTCGGCTTAATCGGGAGTGACGCATAAACCAAAATGCTGGGATCTCAACTTTGCTCGTTGTTCTCCGATGTGTCGTGTCATCTGACCAATGGGGTTGGGGGGATTCCTTCACCGGTCGCCACCTGAATCTGCAGAATCTCGAGCGGGGGTTTCCAATGTATCACAATTGCGTGAATTACATGCCACCCAGAGCCCCCAATTTTGGTCCGACGACTTCATGCAGGAGAAAGGTCCTTGAGTGTAGCCTCCGCGAACCTTGCTCACTCCCTCGTCCGGATTCTCAGGAAACCGTCCCTGTTCCCGGTTCATCCTTCTTATTATCAAATAGCTGCGAGGGCCGCCCGAAACGTGGGAGGTAGAAATTGAAATCACCTAACATTGCGCCGAAGATTTGATTCTGACGCTATAGTTCTGCGTCCGGTTGTACGCTGTCGCCTTGTCATCGTTGGTATACTTTCTGCCTTGAGCTATTATTTCTGATTCAAACTCCACACTCTCTGCTTTCTGAGGACGTCGGGCCCAAGGATCATGGCCGAATCATCGTCAAGTGCCAGAGCCACCCAAAGCGGAGGTTTGCAACAGATCTGGGCCGGCCTGAAGGTCGGGACCCTGTACGTCACCGCCCATTATACTTCATAATTGTGCACCCAGCAGGAATCAGCAAATCGCAATAGCTGACCACGACAGTATCCTCGCCGTCGGCGGAGTTGGAACAACGCCTCCAGAGCATTGGACTAACTCGAAAGGCGAGCTGTGGCTCAGCACACTAGACGCTAAAAGTGCACCTGACATCGGCATTCTGTCTTTTCCAAACAGACTTGCAGCAAACGGTGTTCTTTCCAAGAAGGATATTGAAGACGAAGGCGCCTCTCTTCTCGCCGAACTGCACCGCCTTGCCGAAGATGAGACGGTACATCTTTCCTCCGTCGGGATATAAAGCAATACTGATCGCTCTAGGTTATGCGCTCACCACTTGTGTTGGTAGCTCACAGCTTGGGTGGCTTGATTGTGAAAAGGGTATGTCGCTCGTCATACGACGCTCGCGGCATCCTGGCTGAATCTTGCGTCCTCTAGGCCATCGGGCTGGCAAAGCAAAGCCCAAAGACTTATCGAAATGTGATACGCAAGATTGCTGCCTTTGTTTTCCTGGGGTGTCCGCATTCCTCGTCCCGAGAAGTGAGAGACTGGACCGGGGTCGAGAACATCATACAGAAGTTTATCAAAAGGGGGAAGAACTCCCTTGAGTCGCAATGTGTTGAAAGTTTGGCTGCAGACTGTGAGAGGTTCCGGGCCATCTTAACCGAAGACGAGAAGCGAGTTTTGACTGTAAGCGAAAAGAAAGGAATGAGCAAACATACGATTGGGAAAAAATCTCTGGTAAGTCTGCCTGCCATGGTCGCATCTTTGTGTCGGCGAGACTCATGACGAGCAGTTTGTTGACAGAGACTCGGCGACCATTGGCCTTGACCAGGAACTTGTGATAGAGGATGACTCTAATCACCGGGACCTCTGCATGATGGCTGGTGGGAGCACAACACTCAACAAAGTTTTCGATTTCCTTCATCCAGCACTCGATGATACCAGAAAAGCCATTGCCAAAGACTCTCCCCGATGTGAGTACATGACGCCGTGCTGGGGATTTGCTCACAAGCAATTAGACACAAGACCCTCCGTATTTGATGAATCCACCGTCGGAGACCAGGACAGTGACGAAGAGGAGCTTGCCGATGTCGTCTTCAAATCCGGGTTTGGTCAGTCAAGATGTGGCATGTAAAGACCAACGTTCTTGCTGACTAGCCCCAAAAGGCCAGGATCCGCTCCGTAGTGCTGCCGACAAGTCCAATAATCTGGCACCGTCAGAACAAGCCTCTTCGACCAATCGCGGATCCTGGACCAAAGAGGCCACTACAGGCAGTGATAAGATCAACCCCAAACTCATTTCCGCCCTGAAAGACTTTAGCGTCCAACAACGAGACCCCGTTCTCCCTTGCAAGTCCATCCCACTACCCAGGGACCCTTTCTTCTCTGGGCGTGAGGATACACTAGCAAGCATCCGACAGGCGCTTCTGGCCCCCGTCCAGGAGCCAGAAAATGACTCCAATAGCTCTCTTAGTGAAATGGTCCCCTCCCTGAACGTATTCTCACTCTGTGGTCCTGGTGGAATGGGAAAAACATCCATTGCCAACGAATTCGTTCACAGATACGAGAAGGACTTCGACGCCGTCTTCTGGGTTTCGGCGGACGAGGAGACGAAACTCTTCAACAGCTTTCGAGAGATTGCTGTAAAGCTTGGCATCATTGCAAATGCTGATGGCAACGATCTGCCAGCGATTCGAGAACTGCTTTTGGCATGGCTCGCCAACCCTATCAGATCGTATGAACACATGGACCATGTGAAACCAGAGAGAGCGTCATGGCTCATCGTGTTTGACAATGTGGACCGCGCCGATACACTTGAGGACTTCTGGCCGAAAGAGGCTGCGGGCTCAGTTCTGGTTACCTGTCGGGATCCATTGATCAAAAACTCCATCTATCTGAGAAACACTGGAAGCATTGTGCCTGAGCTACTAGAGGAAGAAGGTGTAGCTCTGCTTCTTCGACTCACGAGTCGCCAGAAGGAGGAGGATGACGTAAAGAAGGCGCCTGAGGTTGTTCGCGCCTTGGGCAGATATCCCCTTGCCATCGCACAAATGTCCGGAGTCATACTGGCTCGACATCTCAGTTTTCAGGAATTCCTCGAATTATACTCTGAGGAGACAGAACGAAGAGAAATGCTTGGAATCTCAGAAGGACAGACGGCTTCTCTTCGCAGATACAACCAGACGCTTGGTACTGTCTGGGCCCTAGATGACTTGAAAGAGGGCAGGGCTCTACTAGAAGTCATATCATTTCTCGATCCGGATAAGATCCCAGAATCACTCCTGGAGAAGAACCCAGCGTGCACGGACTGGGATCGCTACCCTCAAACGTCACTGGAATACTCGAAGGCTCGTGCCGAGCTACTATCCAGGTCATTGATCTACAGGAACAGGGACAGGAAGACCTTGCGTGTCCACCGGCTGATACAAGACACGGTGAGAACTCAGATGGATGCTGCCACATTCAACGAGGTGTACTCCAGAGTGCTGGATATGCTCGGCGCTCGATGGCCGAGGGTCTTCAAAGGCTTCGGCAACGTACAGACGGACTGGCAACAGAACGCCGAGCTCTGGGCCCATGTCCTCTCGCTGTTCAAGCATCGGGACCGCTTCAATGCGGCCGCTGCTCAGCTTGTTACTGCCATCAAGCGAATGGACTTCACACTGGATGTTCTGTTGTAAGTGAACGATTCAGCTCACGCAGGATGATCAAACTGACGGATAGGATAGTTTCAGCATAGCAGATTCCCGATTCAGTGCTTCACCAACACTCCTGTCATTTTTCTGCTTCCTGAGGGACGCATTGAAGGTAGACGACCCAAGTCCTGAGCTGCAGATTATTGACGTCACTTTTCATTACCACCGAGGAGAACTCGGCATGCATACCAACGACCGCGAGTACCCTCTGCCCGATTTCCAGCAATGCGTCAAGCAGCTAGATGTATTGCTGGATGATGACGCCAAGAAAGCCGATTCATTCTTTGGATGCACGGTGAACGAGCTCGGTTGTGCATATATGATGAATTGGAATGACGAGGAGGGTCTGATGGAGTTTGAGAGAGCAGTCGATATTTTGCAAAACCTGAACCATCGCTCAGCGCAGGAGACTACTATGGCACAGATCAATACGGGATTTGTTCACGGCTACCTTGGACGGTACGACGAAGCTACGCAGATCTTCGAAGCTGCCCTCAAGGATCGCTTTGCGGAGCTGGGTGAAAACGATTATTCCTCTTTTGTGTAAGTGGTCTATACCCTAGAGTCATGGTGATCCTAATGATACAGGAACGGAAAACTGTACTTGGGCTGGGGCAATGTTGCGGCTGCACAGGGTCGGCTCGACGACAGCTTCAGGTTACATGTCAAATGTCTGGAGCATTACAAGCGGTCTGTCGGCAATCTTCACCACCGAACTGGCGACGGTTGTGTGAAGGCCTCGGACCATTTTGCTCGCACGGGAGACGCTCCTACAGCGCTGTAGGTTCCACCATCTAATTTCTGTCATGGCAGCCGCTAACCGTCGAAGTGCGTTGCTTGACCAAGCCCTCAAGATCTTCAACCTTGACGCATACCATAGACCAGAAGCTGCCAGAGCTCACTACAAAAAGGGTAATGTCTTGAAGAAGATGGACGAAAAAGAGGAAGCAAACATTGAACTGGCCACGGCTCTTGATATTTTCAACAGCATCGTTCCTCTTGAAGACCGTGTAGGAAGCATCGATGATTTGGACGACGAGGACTTTGATCATTGGATCATGTTCTGGTCTCGGTGATGACTAATTACTCCAATTGCGCGGTGCGGTAGCATGACGAAGATGACCTTATGAAGGATATTTAGCAAGTCAGTTCGAACATGACACCTTGAGATTATTACCCTTCCTACTTTGATCATAGGCTACAAAGCTTGCCTTACCGAATACAGTTAGAAAAATCCTAGCAACCCAAGAACTACGGGCTTCATTGTCGAATGGCAAGTGAGAGTAAGCACGAATATAGACCACAGGCCAGAGAGTATTACCTGCTTGAGGATATGCCTTGTTTCTCACCGTTGGCACTACTATTGGTAGGTGGATTCTTATGGCGCAATGCACATTTCGCAAGTTTGAAGCATTGCTCAGAGGCTATTTCCAATGCTTACAAGGTGAGCAGCGTGCACTGCATATAAGTCCCATTATGACATTATTGGTAACGACCGTGGACTTGATGTGTCTTCATGTCGCATGATTTACCCGCAGCCAATCTTCGTTGCTTCAGTCGCCCATCCGAGCCTTCTCCGGGCCGAACGTCTGGTTCGGCCTATTCAATCTATCCATTGATCTGAGATGTGGTCTTGTGCTTGACGGCAAGGTTGGCAGGCGAGCAGGTGCCGAACACATTGCGGTTGAGGTTATCGTTGCCGTTGTTTCCATGAAGCACCAGCTGTCCTGTCGAAGCCTCTTGGGGAAGAGGCCCGTACCACTTCTTCCAAGGCTGAGCACGCTGATCGGTAGAGTCGAGCATGTTGGTCAGGCTGCTATTCCGCGCATCAGAGTATGCTTTTCTACCTCCTCGTCACCACTTACGTCTGAAGTGAAGCTCGTTTGTGTCAAGAAATTCCAGAGTATGGAGTCAGTTATGCTGTTTTTCCGAGGTGATGCCCTTTGCAAATTCAAGAGACCCTCCACTCTTAAGGAGCACACCGGTGTCTTCACACGGTGCGCATGATCCGACCCCGCCTTACCCCGCCCTTATTTGTATCAGCCTTGTGCATGTCGATTGTCTGAATTGGAGACTATGCAGCGAGGCGTATGCACATTGGCCGAGTTGCAGAATACAAAGGAGGCATGGATGCCCCACTTTGGGGTGAAGGTGATTGCTCAAGCTCCCGACTTGTCAGAATGGACGAAGAGTATCAGTTGACAGAGACCAACCTCTGATTATCCTTTTCTTTTTGTGCTTGTCTGAGCACTCGAACACGAAATCACCCAAGCAAATCTAAATAAACTTGCTGGTGAGCGATCAGGGATCCATGGCCTCAACCTATACGCAGGATGGAGTCCCGAGGGACGTAAGCTCTCGCATGACTTTCCTATCGAAGAATGAGTTGTATCGGGTCGAAAAACCTTATGCAACGGACTTTCCTGTAGACGGGATCGAGGGCGCCGTTATGACCAACCACACATTCGATATTGAACCGATAATCTTCCATGATGCAAGATTTGTCAAGGAGCCGTTCGTCTTGGATCGCAACGGATTCTGTTACATCAAAGCAGAAACCTCTCTCCGAGGGGACGACGCTACACCGGAGAGGACTGAGTTGATGGAGCAGTATATGCAGGAAATAGCCGATATATTACTGGCCAAATTCCCACAGTACCGGGAGGTCAAAGGCATGGACTTCCAAGTATATCTTCTCTTTTCGACTTGAGTATCGATGGATGCTGAACATTGCCAAGGTTCGCAAACGGCATCCGGATTTTCCAAAGGGAAAGGAGCGCAGAGCAGAGTTTGCCCAGCCGTCGACACTGGCCCACACGGACTTTTCGAGGAGGGGGGCGTTCCTGCGAATGGCCGACATCTTTCCAGGTCAGGAGTCATATCATGAAAGCAGAAAGTTTGATCTGATCAAGTACGTCCCTAAAGCTTCGTTCGTGTTTTGTGACTAAGACTCCTCCAGTGTGTGGCGCGTTCTCAAGGGGCCGAATAACGACTGGCCTCTAGCTTTGTGTGACTTCAGCCTCATCAATCCCGAGGACATTACCTTGAACGACGCCCTTCATTACAAGCGAGTAGGAGAGAATTCACTACTACACCATAGCGAGGCGCACCGATGGTATTACCTCAGTGATATGAGAGAGGATGACTTGATTGTCTTCAGAAATGTCGATTCGGAAGGGGAAATGCCCCGTAAGTCGGCGGAACATTTCGCTGAAGTAGATCACTGACTGAGTTTTTGTAGGCGGCTTTCATGCTTCATTCCAGAATCCTAACGCAGTCGGGGAACTACGACACAGTATAGAAGTCAGGCTGGTGGCTTTCCGCGATTGAGGTTCGGTTTGGCCGATAAAAGCACACGTTTGCGTGCAGATGGCCACTGTGGAAAAGACCATCAACAATAACACATATCCAGTTAGTTAAGAAAAGAAGACATGGAACCCATCGAACCAGTGTGCTTTTTGACGTGACATATTTAGAGTGTAGAGTCGTGCCATGTCAGACGGTGGCATGCAGACACGAGCATCAGAAGTACTCTAAGAACTTCAGGCGCCTCTGATCGTCTGACATTTCCTGAAACACTTCAACTTCTTTCTCCTTCACGTGAATGTAGGATCTGAGTAACTCTTCCGGTATCACTGCCCTCAAGCCATCGTCCGCCTTCAGTGACTCCAATGCTTCCTGAAAGCTGCTGGGCATACTTTCTTTCAGTCGGTACTCAGCCCGTCCTTCCTCGTCTAATGAATGCGGGAAAGCGTGACAATCTGCCCAAACCAGATCCGTCTGTGTCATAATCCCGTTCATGCCGGCCAATAGAACAGCCGCAGTGAACAAATATGAATTTGCTGTGCCATCCAGCATGCGAAACTCCCAATGCTGCTCGTTTATCTTGCGCACTGGCAAGTCGCGGTTTTCGGTGCCAAACCCGACCCAAGCACCAGCTGCATCTTTGACGGTGCGAACGTACCCGTCAAAGTTGGCCATGCCGAAAGCGCAGAGGGCTCTCATCGAGCCCAGAATACCTGCGAGGAAATGATCTGTCTGCGGCGATGCTAAGTTGTCAACGGACATATGCAGGTGGATGCCGTTGGTTGGCCCATCGATGAGTGGCTTGGGAGCCATGGTTGCCTTGATATTGTGCTTGACGAAGACAGTACGGATAGTCTCCTGCGCCAGGATCAGCGAGTCGATAGCGTCGAGAGGCGACTCGGGAGTGAGGGCGAACTCTATCTGGTCGTGGGTTTCGGTGTGGAAGTGATGAATTTTGATGGATGACTTCTTGAGATTATCGATAATCTCTTCGACTATGTCCAGCGTCTGGCCGCGCAACCCAGCAGTTGTTTGATAGCTGTTCAAACGGTCCAAATGATCGAGTGGTTGTGACCCCTGATCTAGAAGCATGACCTCGATCTCGAAACCAGCGAGCACCTTCAAGTCCCACTCTCCTTCGAACGACTCAAGTGCTTGCGCCAATAGCATACGCGGACAGTTCCCATACGGGTCTTTGGCCCCCTTGTGCTTCAAAAAGCACATGACGGAAGCATGGGTCGGTCTGAACCCGCAGACGCGTAGTGAGGACCAGTCAGGACGTAACATCCAGATCTCGACATCATTGCTAGTCGGAAAGCATTTCGGAGCTGTTGAGACTGGGATGATCATGCTGACCTGCGGGAGAAGGTACTCTTCTTCGTGTGAAGCGATCCGTAGGCATCGTGCAACAGGAACGAAGCGAGCGCGCAGAACACCGGAGTAGTCGATCCATTGAAGACGCACGTAGTTGACAGACTCGTTGTTGTCAAGGAACGCGTTGAGTTGTTCTTTGTCTTCGATGGCTTGAGACTCTTCTGGAGACATCTTATTCCTCTTGTCTTGAGACATCTCTTCTCCGAATATCAGGACGCGGTTGGAAGCTAGGGGGCGACTGACGGTCTGGCGGCGAAGAGCTCAGCTGGCTGACACTGACTCTAGTCTTATACTCTGAATCCTTGTCTCTAGGCTGCAGAACTTGGCTTACAGCTTTACCTCTCAGCCTTGCCAAGGATGCGGTGTACTTTTTATGGCTGGGTATGGACAGACACGGATGGGATGATTCCAACCAGGAGTGATGCGTGATGCAGCCAGCTTATAAGAGGTCTGCAGCTTCCGGAAGGCTGACTCCATGTGTAGACCTCGGAAGGTCACACCGCCAGCCCCCACCTCCAACTCTTGGCCAGGCTGACTCTCTGGCCAGTTGGGCAGACGTTGTCAGGTGAATGATTTTCTTGGTTGAACGGAGTACTCCGTAACTATAAGATATCATTTCTGGGTCATCTCTCCCTCAACTCCTCCCAAGGAGTTACTAGCGGCACTTAGGCAGCGCGACCCCTACTCAAGGGGGTAAGTGGCCGCAATGGCGTCGCTAGTCTAGCACTTGTTGAGAATCTCATATTACCTGATACAGTAATTGCTGCTTAAGCGCACACGTGATCTGGGGCTTGCAAACGTTTACCGTTGACGTGCGCAAAAACTTGGGAAACCGTCTTTCTCCTTGGACGATTCAAGCACCCAAGTCTCATCCCTACCTCATGGAGAATGAGCCTCTACTTGAGGATAGGAGTGCTTCGAGCCATGGATCGGAGCAAGGTCGCTCCAACGACCGGCCGATGGGGACTAGGAACCTTCGGTCGTTCTTCTGTTGCATTTTTGCTCTGGAGTTTTGCATCAAGTTCGCCGCAACTCTTCTCGAGCTTCCGATGATACGACTAGTGGAGCTTATGGTCTGCCGGCGCTACATGGGTATAGGATTCAATGATAATGGTGAGGAAGCATGCAAGATCCCCGTGGTGCAAAATAAAGTCGCTTTTATCATCGGGTATAAGACCATGCTGGATGCCTTACCATGTAAGTGATATCTCAACTTGAGGATAAGGTCATGTTCTAAGCTCGGCGCAGGCCTTTTGACAGTGCTATTCTACGGAGACCTGTCCAATTCCTGGGGTCGAAGAAAGGTAATTATGCTTCAAATCAGTGGTCGGCTCCTAGCTCTCAGTTGGATTGTGCTCACTGGTAAATCTGACTCCTGCATAAAGGTCGTCCAACCTGTTGCTTACGATTGTGTTAGGCTTCTTCAGTGGTAGCGCACCTCCTGAACTCATATGGATTTCGTCATTGTTTCTGTTCATTGGAGGTGGCAGAGAAGCCGAAGTCTCCATGGTCTATATAAGCTTCTGCGACTTTGTTCCCGAGGATAAAAGGTATGACTCCAACGGGTGACACTTAAGTTCTGATTTCCAACTCATTGCAGGACTCGACTTCTTGCTCTCGTTCACGCGTCAGAAGGTCTTGCTGGGATTTTGGCTTATCCAATTGCCTCTATGCTCATGGCATATCGTCTATCAAGTCCATTCGCATTGGCCGTTGTAGTTAGCATTTCCGAATACGTCGCATTGTGGCATACACCTGAGACTTTGCCGCTCGTTACCAGTAAAGCAGCAGCGCATTCCGTCCGATCTTTGACGCAAGAACGTCGGTGCTCAAGCATGAAAGATTGGCAGGAGACTCTGGGAACTAAGCTACGGCGTCTAAATATCTGGATCTTCTTTAAGCATCGGGGTCTCAATATCATTTTTGTCTCCTTCTTCGTCAAACGAATCGCATTTGCTGGTGAGGACTTTGTTTCGCAGTACGTCTCCGAGATTCTGCACTACAGGATCTTTGAGACATTCTGGTTGCAATCTTTCAATCACTTCGGCATGCTGCTCGCACTCAGTATCTTGATTCCTTTCCTTACCCGTCGTCTAAAGAGTCCCGTGAAAGATTTATGGATCATATACGGTAGTCTGGTCAATGTCATGTTGGGTTTCTTGGCTATATGGCGCGGCAGGAGCATCCCAATACTTTGCCTAGGTATGTTCCAGACTCGATTGCTTTAGTGCGCTGCTGACATGAATAGGACTGCTGGCGTGCGGTCTCGGCGAGGGACTGGATGTCGGTCTTCAGTCTCTGGGATCGTACATTGTTGGGGAAGCCCATAATGCAACATTCTTCCCGCTGTCAAGCATGCTTGGTGTTGCTGGTGAGCTTCTTGGAGGTCCGCTTATGGCGGCCATGTATGCGGTGCGTGGCAAAGGCGGTGAGCAACTGGGCTATTGCTTCTTGCTCTCCATGGTATGCTTCTGAGGCATTTCTCATAGCATGGTACACACTGACTCTAATTCTAGGTCCTCTTTGTGTGTCTCCTTTTAGGAAGCCGCTTCATCAGCACTAACAAACTCCTGGCATGAGATAATCTTCTGTTCTACGCAGCGATTGGCCTCTTTCAAAGCCTAGGCGTCTTTACGCCGGCCCACATACCTACAAAAGCGTGCACGTCAAAACAAATACTACCACCAGGATTTGAAGTAGCAAAATGGGCGATATAGCATCATGACGGTACAAGGGGCTGCACGAGCATGAACGGACACTTATAGAGTCACCTTATTGCGAAATATATTTCAAGAGATCATTCTATGGAGGTACATCACGGAGTAATCATGATACAGCGAGCGTTCGCTATTCCTGCTTGGGCCAATGTGAGCGTGGTCCCACCGACATGCAAAGTCTAATGGTTTGAGGACTTTCGACTACATGTCCTTCAATACGCATGCTGATACTAGACAGAAGGCAGAGCTCAAGGGGAGAATGAGATTTTGCACTATCTCATGTGGCTGCGTTATCTGCACACGGCCTCATGCGCATACGTGAACGACGTTGGGATAGATTTCGGGAAATGTAGGTGGTGCTGCCGATTCCGAGCATGGTATTGAGCCTGTAGAATGTTTACCACCTTGGATCCTAAGGTGATCCAAAGATCTCTGGTATTGTATATGGAGGATTACTTCAGGTGGCATTTGAAGGATTCGGAAAATGCCTGAAAGAAATACAAGGAGAGTCGAACTCAGTATTCGGGTTGGAAGAATGCGCGGGTTGAAAGAAACAGCGAGGCCGTGATGCCCGAGGGAGGTTCCTGCGAACGACATTGGTTTCGATCCAAAGACGTGAGCAAGAAGTCAGGGCCAGTGACTGGGCCCAGCTTCTGACATTGATCGAAGTTTCATGCACTAGCAGCAACTCTTGGCCTTTCGAGGGAGAAACAAGGAACATTGAACTGACACTTGCCCAAGGTTGGTCCCTTCCGATATGCTATTATTGCGCAGGACTGGCTTCTCTATTATGAATTGTGCATGACCTTGGAAATAAATCTTGCTGTCGTCGGAGCATTGGCTGATTTAACGCTTCATAAGGCACCCGTCCCTAACTCGCCAAGACTCCAGTTTCGCGTCCGTATGGGATCATTTGGATCCATGAAGCTACCCTAAAATCATAGACTTCAATTAAGGCAAGCATTTCTGATTCTCAAACAGATATCAACAGATCATTGAGAGATATTGGTCCTCATCGCTGCAGTCATGATACTGACAGAATCAGGGGGTATAGAAATGACCAACCCCGCATCATCACCATTACCTTCTTCGAGAGGAGAATCAGGGATTTGATATGAAAGCAAACCCATCAATCGTCAGCAACTACTCAACCACCATGGTAGACTCGACCGGGAAATGTCGTATATCCAACTGCGCTTCCAAGTCCCTCTGCCCTCCACAGCAACCCTACATGAAGGCCTGCACAACCTTCAACAAACTCCCCATCCCACCCACACTCTCAAGTCCAAACCCTCCACTCCCAAACCCACTCCCGCCATAGCCCGCACTGCCATAATACCCGCTTCCAAACGCACTCCTCGCAGCCCCACCCCCAAGCCCCAGGACCGCGGGCAACCGCAGCCCAAACTGCCTCGCAAGCCCGTGCAGCGCTCCACCAGACAGCAGCGGCATGACGACGAACAGGATGACCCGGACCGGGTGGCGCCGCGCCCAGCGCAGCAGGTCGCGCAGCAGCCGCGTGAACTTGTTGAGGAGATACGAGATGTAGCCGTCGCGCGGCCGGCGCCGGTAGGATGAGGACGAGGAGGAGTGGCGGGAGAAGACGGAGGGGGTGGGCCGGTGGTTAGAGGAGCTGGCGCCGCCGAGCCAGAAATTGGAGGTGGAGCTGGGTCGGTGATGGGAGGAGTGCGAATGGGAGTGTGAGTGCGAGTGGTGGGTGGAGGGGCGGCGGTTGGACGGGGTGAAGAGGCCCATTGTTTGGCGATTTGCGGTTTAGAGGAATGTGAGAGGTTGATTGACGGGGTTAGAGGTGATTGGAAGACTTGTCGGCGTCGGATTGGTGCGAGGGATGAGTTGATGTCGAATGAACCGTTTAGCGGTAGGATGATGAGCTGGACGGGCGGAGGCGGAATGCGCGCCAAGGAGCAGCCGCCAAAACTGTTGATTCGCAAGCTTGGAGGTTCAGTGCTGGAGCAGTGCTGGATTTGACCGTGACGATGAATGCTCCGTAGATGTTTTGGTGTTGAACTGATTTCTGCGAGAGACTGGAGAGGTGGAGATGCGGCTCGTAGAGCGCAAAGGAGGAGCTGAAGCTTTGGAGTTTCACCGCCAATTGAAAGTTTTTAGGGGCCCTGGGTTGGACCCCTGGGCGCCCGGGTGATTCGGGAGCCCCAGCCAATCATGCGGGGGCTGGAGGCTCTGGAGCCGAACGCTTCGTTCCGCGAACGACGGCACTCCTTTCAACAGCAACGCAACTACAACCCACGACCTCAAAAACCCTCGACCACGCGCAATGGCGATAGTCACAGCCTTCACCCTCATCCGGGCGCTCTCGCTCTTCCACCTGACGCTGGCCTTCTACTTCCTGACCTCGCCCATCACCGTCGTCGAGCAGAACCTCGTCTTCCTGCTTGGCGAGTCGATGCGTCTGGTCTGCTCACCCTTTTCTCTTTTCTACCCTCTCCCTTCCCTTGAACTAACACCAGTCCCACACAGGAACCACCGACGTCCGCCTTCGCGAAACCGTCGGCCGCCACCGCCTTCATCGCCCTCGTGCTCGCGCTGCTGGGCATCTCGGACCTGACGGCCGTCTCGCTGCCGGACGAGATCGCGCTGCCCTTCTGGGGCTCGCAGACGCCGGTGCGACTGGTTTTCTTGTTTGCGGTGACCGGGTACACGTATCTGTTCAAGCAGGGAGGGGTGTTGGCGGCCAAGGGGGCGGCTTATCAGATTACCGTTGGGGATGGGTTGAAGAATAGTCTGGTATTTTCGTGGGGGTTTTTCGAGTTGGCGATGTGGTACTGGGTGAGTGATTTTGATATTCCCAAAGAAAAGGTATTTTACTCTTGGATTGTCTTCTAATCATTAGGTCATATCTACATAGGTATACTTGACGCTCAGAGATGAAACAAGAAGAATGGCCCAAAAAGCCATGGAGAAACGCAAGGCAGAGGAGCTGAGTCAACAGGCTTATTAATACATGATAATGGCCGCTTGCAGAGCAGGCCAGAGAAGAGCGTCCATTTACGCCGCAGGACCTTTGGGTATACATCACCGGAATCATCTCGTACTCTCACACTATTATTACAGCGCATCCGAGCTCATCGCAGCTCCAGAGCTGTTGGCGTGTCTCGTTTCGGCGGCGATGCGTCTTTTCGCCCGGACGTATATCATTAGTATCCATACGGCTCTGCGTATCCGCTCAGAAGCTCTTCGTTCTTGCGTCGTGCTCTGAGTTCTTGTCGGTAAGCCTGCACGTCATGTTAGCTTCACCACCTGAAGCAAAAATCGCGCGAGGCTAACGCACGTCACAGCTGATCTTCAGCCCCTCCACCAACCCCATTCTCGGCATGTACCCAAGGATCTCCCTGGCCTTCCTCCCGTCGGCATACGCGATCATGGCCGAATCCTTGACACTACCCCTGCTCAGTCCACCCTCGACGCCCCTCAACCAGCTAAACCACTCCGCCACATACCCCGCCATCCAAGCAAACCGCGTAGGCACGCGGACCTGAAAGCTTGGGGCATGATCGAACTGCACCCACGCGGCGCGCAGCATATCCCAGAACGGAACCGGCTCGCAGTTGGAGATGAAGAACGCCTCGCCGGCCGCCGTCCGGGTGTCGGACAGCAGGTTCTCGACCGCGAGCACGTGCGCGTCGGCGACATTGGTCACGTACGTGAAGTCGAACAGGTTGACGCCGGACCCGACGAGGAAGTTGGTCTCGCACTGCTCGATGCAGGCGTGGATCGACGGCAGGAAGTTGGCGTCGCCCGGCCCGAAGATGGCGGACGGGCGCAGCGCGCATGTCGCGAGCGTGTCGCTGTTGGCGGCGAGCACGAGGGCTTCGGCTTCGGCCTGGAGGATTCAGACATCCTGTATGAGTTCAACGTGCGTACGACAGGGACGATTGACACACCAAACAAAAGAGGGGAAGGGGATCATAAGTACTTTGGACTGGCCGTAGCACAGATTCGCATACCCCACCGGCACGTCCTCGTCCATGTTCGGATGGTCCCTGTGGTCGTCGGCGATGACGCAGTAGCTGCTCGTGTGCACGAACGCCGTCGCGCCCGCCTCCTCGGCCGCCTTGAGCATGTTCCGCGTGCCCTCGACGTTGATCTGGAACAGTCGGTCGCGCACCATCTGTCGGTATCGTGCTTGGCCGTGGGGCACGCATCCGGCGGTGTGCACGACGACGGTCGGGCGGGCCTCGACGACGGCTTGCACTGTCTGGGCGAGCTGCGTGATGTCGGCTTGGATGTACTCGATGTCTGCTCGGTAGGGCTCCCAGTCCTGCGGGACCGCGATGTCCAGCACGGCGATGTCGTACTCCGGATGTTGCTCCGCCAGAGCTTCCACGATGCGCGTCCCGACGAAGCCGGTGCCGCCCGTGACGAGGATCTTTTCGCGAGCCATTGAGATTATAGATGAGGGTCTAGATGATACAGAGGAGAGAAGCTTCGATGAGAATAGAAATGGTGGTAGGTAGGATAGGAGAGAGCTGATACGCGTACTTAGGGGTGTATGTAGGTTGGAGAGCAGCGTGAATCATGCCAGATACGCGAGCGCGAGAGTCTCGCGATCTATATCTATCTACATAAGTACTGTACAGGCGGGCATGGCAGAGTAGTTACGTCGTGAGAGTGTCAAAGATGCAAATGTGATCGGAATTGTTGGCAGCGCGGCAATCGGCGACGTTGCCCATGAGCATCATCATCATCATTGTTTGACGATGACATCGGATGAGGTCAACACCTGCAGCATCGGCGCGCCTTCCAAGATTCGACCCGCCTTGCCGCTTCAGGGCTAGTGACTCTCCAGAAAGGATGAAGACCCCTACACCACCAACCAGTTAACCTCCACCAGATTCCCGTCTCAAGAGATTCAGACCGTCCTTGGGATCTCGGATCGCGATTCCGTGCGTAGGGAACTGCAACCGCTTCCAGACTAAAAAGCCACGATGAGGATCAATGAGCACATCGGTGAGTCCGGCCCTCGTCGAGGGAAGCAGGCAGATCCCGCCGTCATGCATCATCGCATCTTGCATTGCCCGTCCCATCCCGCCTCATCGGGCCATGCATCATCGATGTGTCGTGTGCATGTCGGGGAAGATGCGCGCATCGCAGATGTTGCGTTGCAGATATCGATGATATAGATCTGATGCCCGCCAGCCATCCTGACGCCACGGGTCCTGCTCGTGCCGTACTGTGCGCACCATGTCCCGACGTACCATGGCTGGATGCAGGATGAGGTTGGTGTTGCTGCTCTTTTTGTTTCGTTGGTCGTTGGTCGTTACTAAAGTGTGGGCTGGCGCTCCTTCTCTTTGGCTGTCGTTGCTTCCTCTTTGGCTGACTGTACTTCCTTCCTTTCTCCCATTCTTTGCTCCGTGGAGAACTATCATGCAGACACATGTTCACGTGATGTCGACACATTACCTGCGTGTGAGAGCGTGTCCTTCGCGAGTAGCTTTAGCTACTAGTAGTATCTTCCATGTGTGCTGAGTATAGACATGATATGCATTGTCACCTAACCCGCGCCTCTCATTCGCCGCAGGACCTCCAGCGCGCCACGGCCTCCGAGCCGCTCTCGCTCGCCGACGAGTATGCCATGCAGCGCAGCTGGCGCGTCGACGGCGACAAGCTGACCTTTATCCTGTGCTTGCCGCCGGAGCGTTTCTCGTTGTCTGGCTATGGTGTAAACGCAGAGGACGGGAGTGATGTCGTGGTGGGAGGTGTGGATGATGCGCCGGATAGGATGATTGGGGATGTGAATCTGTTTCTGTACGATGATGATGATGATGAAGATGGGGAAGGGGAAGGCACGGAAGAAGCTGATGATGGCTCCTCATTTACGGAGAGGGCGACAAACGGCGTCGTCGGAGAAGTGGAGATCATGATCGCACGCAAGGATTT
>QQTW01000642.1_pt1 | contig 22477 bp, 15 predicted proteins | sample 1904831 | NCBI WGS metagenome assembly QQTW01 (sample SAMN09435610, study PRJNA476489) | Subsurface metagenome, whole genome shotgun sequencing project. | reverse complement strand
GTCTCTGACGCACTGCAAGCACTCAAATACAGTCCCAATAGTACGCTGACAACTTTTGTCAAGTTAGATTTTATGTCTTGAGACTGAGCAGTTGCTTTCATAGCCTTGATACATTAGTTTTCATATTCCTTTCATTTTTTAGCCTATACTATTCTCATATTCTTTTCATTATTCTTAAACTTATAAACAAAATGGCAACTATTAGCGATCGCACTTCCACACAACTATCCCCGCTTATGAATACCGAAGCAGTTACAGTTAGTCATTTGAGCATACAGTATCGCAGCGTTAAAGCGTTGCAAGATGTAAATTTAACAATCCATCCCGGAAGATTGACAGGCATTATCGGGCCTAATGGCGCGGGTAAAAGTACGCTATTAAAGGCAATGTTGGGTTTAACAGCAGTAAATAGCGGCATTGTGCGCTACAAAGGTAGTCCGTTAATCAATCAATTGCAACAAGTAGCTTACGTCCCCCAGCGATCGCAAATAGACTGGAGTTACCCCGCAACGGTGGCTGACGTGGTCATGATGGGGCGTGTAAGAAAGGCGGGTTGGTTTCGACGTTTTACCAGCGTCAGCCGTCAAGTAGCCGCCGCCGCTCTCGATCGCGTAGGTATGAGCGAATATCGCGATAGATCCATTGGGCAATTGTCGGGAGGACAGCAACAGCGCGTATTTATTGCCCGTGCGTTGGCGGAAGAAGCCGAAATCTTTTGCTTTGACGAACCTTTAGCCGGAATTGATAAAAAAACTGAAACCGTAATTTTTGATATTTTTCACGAATTAGCCGAGGCTGGCAAAATTGTTTTAGTAGTCAATCACGATTTGGGCGAAGCAATTACCCATTTCGACGATTTAGTTTTGTTAAATACTGAATTAATTGCTAGTGGAAATCGAGCTACAGTATTAAAACCCGAAAATATGAATCGCGCCTACCGGGGACAGGTAATGTTTTTCACCGGAGAAGCGGCTTAATGCTAGAGGCGTTAATCGAACCGTTGCAATATAGTTTCATGCAGCGATCGCTTTTTATTGCGGTTTTAGTGGGGATTATTTGCGCTGTAGTCGGGAGTTACCTAATGGTGCAGCGCTTAGCGTTGCTGGGAGATGCGATTAGTCACTCTGTATTACCAGGACTTGCAATCGCATTTATTGTGGGCGCTGATATTTTTGTCGGCGCATTTATTGCTGGGGTTTTGAGTACCGTTGTTATCACCTTAATTAGAACGCGATCGCCCATTAAAGAAGATGCAGCAATGGGGATTGTGTTCTCGGCGTTTTTTGCTTTGGGTATTACTTTAATTACAATTATTCAAAAAGATAACAAGATTGACCTTAATCATTTTTTATTTGGGAATATATTGGGAGTTACAGCCGAGGAAGTAAGAAATACAGCTATTATTTCGGCAGTAGTAATTGCCATAGTCGTGCTGTTATACAAAGAACTATTATTTTATACTTTCGATCCCTTGGGCGCTCAGGCGGCGGGTTTACCTGTAAATTTGCTCAACTTCGGCTTGATGGTATTAATTGCGCTCACAATTGTTGCGAGTTTAAAAGCTGTAGGTGTCATTCTAGTTTTGGCTTTACTAATTACCCCTGGTGCAACGGCTTACTTGCTAGTAAAACAACTCAATCAAATGATGATTTTAGGGGCGGCGATTGGGATTGTAGCAAGTATTAGTGGAATGTATGTTAGCTACTTTTTTAATTTACCTTCGGGTCCGGCGATTGTTTTAGTAGCATCGGGCTTTTTTACTTTGGCACTGTTATTTAGTCCTAGCCAAGGCATTCTTACCTATCCCCAATCTAGCTCGTCGGCAATGCCTTTGTGGAGAGAAGTAAAAAGTATTTTGCGTTTGAAATAAAGTTTTCTAACGCGATCGCACTTGCTGAATAATTTGCTCTACCTGCTGCACTCCCTCCGTTCTGTTTTGCGATGCGTACAGTTTTTTTGCTCTTTGCAAAGAAGCTATAGCTTCGGGTAGCTTTCCTTGACTCCAAAATGCTACACCCAAGTTTTGATGAGAGGTTGGCTCGTTGGGGTTGATTTGAACAGCTTGATTAAACACGGTAATTGCTTCGTTAAAGTTGCCTTGACTACCCAAAGCAACGCCTAAATTATTGTAAGTTTCTAAATTTTGGGGATTAATTGCCAAGGCTTGTTTAAACGCTGCAACCGCTTCAGCAAATTGGTTTTGACTGCTCAAAGCCAAGCCTAAATTATTGTGAGCATTTTCAAAAGTAGGATAAAGTGCGATCGCTTGATTAAAAGCTGCGATCGCACTTTTAAATTTTCCCTGCTCTGCTAAAGTAACACCGCGATCGTTGTAAACTTGTGCTTCCTGAATTTTTTTAGATCCAGCTTGAGAATTTTGAGCCGTTGATTTAGGTATTAGTTCGTAAGCTAATAGTGGTTGAGAGCTAGTGGCACTAATTATGCCCACTATGATGGCAATTCCACTACCTATAATATTTTTTTGCATAATCACTTAAATATATAAATTAAAACAGTTACCAACATTGTAAACAATTTGCCAAATTGACAAACTCCCATACATCAGCTTTAAGCAGAAATACTTATTCAAGTATAAACAAGAAAAAGCCTAACGCTTGTAAGCATTAGGCTTTTTTAGACTAAACGATAACTAAAAACTTATTCATCATCATCTTCAAAGTCATCGTCATCATCATCCTCCTCATCATCGTCATCTAGATCGTCTATTTCATCATCGATCAGTTCATCTTCCTCAGGAGTAGGCGCACCGCGATCGAAGCTAAAACCTTCTCCCAAGCCACTTTCAAAACTATACGCGCGAGCAGTGCGATCGTCTAACACTACATCTAATGGATCTTCGCTTTCCTCAAACATACTACTAGGATCTAAAGTCGGATCTTCAGAAACCGCCAGTGGTTCTTCATAAGCATTGAACCCCGTACCCGCAGGAATCAAACGCCCAATAATGACGTTTTCCTTCAAGCCGCGCAGCCAATCAGATTTACCCTCAATAGCAGCTTCCGTTAGTACCCTAGTAGTTTCTTGGAAAGATGCCGCCGAAATAAAGCTGTCTGTATTGAGAGAAGCTTTAGTTATTCCCAATAACATTGGCGTGTATTGAGCTAAAGCACTCCCTGTAATACCCATAGCTACATTCACTTGCTCAATTTGGCGTAGCTCAATCAGCTCTCCAGGTAAGATTGTCGTGTCTCCACCATCATCTATCCGTACTTTAGAAGTCATCTGGCGGACAATAGTTTCTATGTGTTTATCAGCAATATCAATTCCTTGAGATTGATAAACTAACTGCACTTCATTCACCAAGAAGTTTTGCACTTTTTGCAAAGCTTTGGTAGAAGCCAAAGAACCTTCTTGAGCGGAATAGTAGTTAAAGAACACTTCCAAAATTTCGTGAGGATTAGCCGGCCCGTCAGTTAGCTGCATTCCGACATCTACCACCGAACCATCAGAAACTACAGGATTTTGCCCAGGCCCTAAAGGATAATCAGTAATCGTACCGTTATCTTCAATTACCTTAATAGCAATAGTTTCATCTTCTACCCTAGTTAATTCTACAGTTCCAGGTCGAATAGCTAGAATGCAAGCCTCTTTTGGCTTACGCGCCTCTAATAGTTCCTCAATTCTCGGTAATCCTTGAATGATATCCCCAGTTTTAGTCCGCTCAAATACTAGCAGTACTAAGTTATCTCCTCGTTGTACCAAGCCCCCATCATCTACCTGCAACATCGCTCCAGGGCTAACCCGGTACGGGCGGGCGATGCGGAGAGTAATTTTATAAGAGCTAGTAGACAGTTGATTGTTTGCTCGGTCGGCTGTGTCTTGTTTGCCTTGAACGATTTCAATAACTTGAGCAGATTGTTCTGTAAACACGCCCGGAGCAATTTCGCTACCTGCTACTAATAAGCTACCTACTTTGACGCGGGGCTTTTCATTAGTGACTACAGTAAAACAATCGTTCTCTCTCAAGATCAAAATTCGACGAATTGCTTCTGCTCCTTCTCGGACTCCTCGGACAATACCAGCTTCTTTACACAAAACTTCAGTCCGAGCAACTACCGCTTTCGGCGCAATTTCCTGCCCTTCAACTACATTAAATTTGGTATTGGTGCTGCCTTGAGTAACATCGGCGGGAATATCTTTCCGAATGATTAATGATTCTAAAATCACTAATTGCAAGCGTTTGATATCTGGGTTTTGAGCATCGGTTACAAGTTCGATATCTGCCACCATAGGCGACCCACCAGTGTACTCCGTAGAGTGGGTTTGATCTATTTCCAACACTAGCTGAGTCCGCAGTAATTCGACTCCTTCTACGGATTTCACCCGTTCGGAATCTTTGTATGGTAAGCGACCGACTGCCCGCAGTTCAATCGAGCGACCTTCACCAGTACTTGACTTTGTACTAGGCACAGAAGGCGAATCGGGTACGGCAAATTCGATTACTGGGCGCAATAATAAAGCAGGCCCGTTAGACGATGACTCTATATATTCGATATAGCGCAACTCTGAGGCAATGTAGCCGGGAATCAACTCCTCCCCAGGTTGAGTAAAAGTGCCATCGCGGTTTAGCACAGATTCTGGATCGTCTAGGGTAAGCAATTCACCAGGCTTGATTACCAATTCGCGTAAGATGTCGTTTTTCTGAGTTACTTCTACTACACCGTTAGTTTCGCAGAAAAGCTCTCTGACAACTTCTGTCCCGGCTTCTACATATTGACCATCTTCAACATACAACAAAGATAGGTCTTTATTAACTTCGTGGGTTTCTTCAGGAATCCAAAGTATTGTGCCGCCTTTAACTACTTCGTAGCCTTGTTTACCTTTACCTTTTTTGGCAACTTCTACCCCAGCATATTTAATCAAGCCGCCAGTATTAGTGCGATACTCATCAGAGATTAATTCGGCAACTACCTGACCTGATTGAACTTTCGTTCCTGGGGTAGCAAGCAGCGAAAACATCGCGCCTTGATTGGTTTCAATGATGTAGTGATCGCCTTGGCGCGAAGATTGCTCGACGCGCACGGTAGCGGTATCTAGAACTACGGAAGCTGTGATGATTTCAATTTCGCGGGCGCTATGACCGGAATCAGGAGTTTCTGCCGCCGATCGCACTATCCCGCCATGAATTGTATTGATTTTTGTTTCGGCAAGGACGCTATTAGCGTCAACGCGATCGCCATTAACTACACTAGGTTCTGCCCCAGGTGGTAAGTTATAAACTTCTCCTGACAGCACCCAAATCAAGCCGCCTCTTGTCGCTGTTGTAGTTGTATTACCTTGTCTATCAGTTTTTTCTTCGGGGACAAGATCGGCAAATTTAACTTCTCCAGCTAAATCCGAAGAAACGTCTTTAGTGGCTTTTTCAGTATGAGCGCGGTTTGTACGGCTACCGATCGCAACTTCGGCAAGTAATTGGTCGGCGCTGACTTTCTGACCGTCCACAATATAGATAGTCGATCCTTGAGTTACGGGAATAGTTACAGATTTACCGCCACTTAGTTCCAACATCAAGTCGCCGTTAGCTTCGACAAATAAAGCATCTTCTCCGTGACGAGTTCTAAAAGGTCTTGTCCGCAGCTTTTTAGGAATGCGAATCGTTCCTTCTTGTTCGCTGCGGACTTGACGGGCGACTTCGCCAGTAAATACGCCTCCGGTGTGGAATGTCCGCATTGTTAGCTGAGTTCCAGGTTCGCCGATACTTTGAGCGGCAATAATTCCCACCGCTTCTCCTAAGTCTACAAGCTTGGCATGAGCCAAACTCCAGCCGTAGCAGTGCTGGCAAACCGATCGCGCCGCTTCGCAAGTTAAAGGGCTGCGTACCATTAATTCCTGTACCCCAGCTTTTTGAATGGCGATCGCCGTATCGTCACAAATCGGCTGATTTTTGGGAGAAATTACTTCTTTAGTTTTCGGGTGGACTACATCATCCAAAGCTACGCGCCCCAGCAGTCGCGAACTTAAAGGAATCATCACGCGATCGTTTTCCACCATCGGGCGCACCATAATTCCCCGCGTCGTCCCGCAGTCTACTTCGCGCACGATTACGTCTTGAGATACGTCTACCAAGCGGCGAGTCAAGTAACCAGAGTCCGCCGTTCTTAAAGCTGTATCTACAAGTCCCTTTCTCGCGCCGTAGGAGGAAATAATGTACTCCGTTACTGTCAAACCTTCTCTAAAGTTTGTTTTAATCGGTTGGTCGATGATTTCTCCTTGAGGATCTGCCATCAAGCCGCGCATTCCAACTAACTGGCGGACTTGAGAGATATTGCCCCGCGCCCCAGAAAACGCCATCATGTATACGGAGTTGAGGGGATCTGTGGCTTTAAAATGATCTACAACTTCATCTTTAAGCGATTCTGATGTACTATTCCAAGTATCAATTACCTTTTGGAAACGTTCTACTTCCGTAATTTCGCCGCGCGTATAGCGTTCTTCCGTCGCCAAAATTTCCGCTTCTGCCGCTTCTAGCAGCAATTTTTTGGTAGGGGGAACTTTCAAGTCGTCAACGCTAATCGAAACCCCCGCCACCGTAGCGTAGCGAAACCCTAAATCTTTTAATCGGTCGGCGATCGCGGCGGTTTTAGCAGTGCCATAGTGAGTAAACGCCCAAGCAATCAACTTTTTAAGTTGACCTTTATCTACCACGCGATTGCGAAAAATCATTTCTTTGCCGTCTGCCATTTTTGCATCCCTATAGTTAGTCGATTAGCTGAGAGCCGCTTTACTGCAATACTTCTTGAATGGTTTTGTTGTAAATAATCCGGCCGGGAGTAGTACGCACAAACTGAGAAATAATTTGACCGTCCGCATCTTCGCGACGGCGAATATTGTTGTTTGTAATCACCCGCGTGCCATCACTTTGTTTTTCTACCTTTTCTACGCCATCATCTTCCGAGTCTACTAAGCCATCAAAGCGCACCCAAACTTTGGCATGAATGTGTACTTGCTTTTGCTCGTAAGCCATAATTGCGTCATCAAGCGAGGCAAAATAGCGATCGCCCCCGTCATTACTATTGGGGTTTTCTGCCGTTAAGTAATAGCAACCCAATACCATATCTTGACTTGGCGTAACAATCGGTCTTCCTGTCGCTGGAGACAATATATTATTAGAAGCTAACATCAGCAATCTAGCCTCTGCTTGGCTTTCCAAAGACAAGGGAATATGTACCGCCATTTGGTCGCCGTCAAAGTCGGCGTTAAAAGCCGGACATACCAACGGGTGCAATTGAATCGCTCGACCTTCTACCAAAATTGGTTCAAAAGCTTGAATCCCCAATCGGTGCAAGGTTGGCGCGCGGTTAAGCAATACAGGATGCCCTTCAATTACTTCTTCTAAAACTCCCCAGACGCTAGGATCGCCGCGAGAAATCAACTTTTTGGCAGCTTTAATGTTGTTAACTACATTGCTGCGAATCAGCCGATGAATGACAAAAGGTTGAAATAGCTCAATAGCCATTTCTCTTGGCAAACCGCACTGATGAATTTTTAGCTTTGGTCCAACGACAATTACCGATCGCCCGGAATAATCTACCCGTTTTCCGAGTAAGTTTTGTCGGAAACGACCTTGCTTGCCTTCAATAATGTCCGATAACGACTTTAAGGGACGGTTATTTGCGCCTACTACCGTCCGTCCGCGTCTACCGTTGTCTATTAAAGCATCTACTGCTTCTTGCAACATCCGCTTTTCATTACGGACAATAATTTCTGGGGCTAAAATTTCCTGCAATCTAGCCAAACGGTTATTGCGGTTAATCACCCGGCGATAAAGATCGTTTAAGTCGCTAGTTGCAAAACGTCCACCATCCAACTGCACCATCGGGCGCAAATCTGGCGGGATGACGGGAATTACCTTCATCACCATCGATTCGGGCAAAGATCCAGTAGCGACGAAGTTATCAATTACCCGCAGACGCTTAATTAGTTTGGCGCGTTTTTGTCCTTTCGCATTGGCAATTTCTTCTCGCAAGCTTTCTGCTTCAGTTTCTAGTTTGAGGTCAGATAGCAGCCGCGCCAATGCTTCCGCGCCGATACCTACTTCTACTCCACTTAGTTCTGATTCTTCGCTATAAAGCTGATCTTCTATTTCTAACCACTGATCTTCAGTTAGTAGTTGTTTGTAAGTAAGAGTATCGGCATTACCTGGGGCGAGAACTACATAAGCATTGAAGTAAACAATCTGCTCTACATCGCGCAGAGGCATATCCAGCAATATAGCAATATAGCTAGGTATCCCTTTAAGATACCAAACATGAGCTACGGGGGCAGCAAGCTTAATAAAGCCCATGCGATGGCGGCGGACTCTAGCTTCGGTTACTTCTACACCACAGCGTTCGCAGACAATACCGCGATGTCTAACTCTTTTATACTTACCGCAATGACATTCCCAATCTTTAGCAGGACCAAAAATTCGTTCGCAGAATAAGCCATCCATTTCTGGCTTCAAAGTGCGATAGTTAATAGTTTCTGGCTTTGTAACTTCCCCTACTACTTGACCATTAGGTAGGGTTCGTTCTCCCCACTGGCGAATTCTCTCTGGGGAAGCGATGCCAATTTTTACATAATCAAACTGCGTAACTTGTGGCGTTCTCATAGGTTTGTTGGGAAATAGGAGGGGAGAGAGGGGGAGAGAGGGGGAGAAGGGAAGATAGTTTGTCTCCTTGTCTCCCCGATCTCCTCTTTAAATTAAACTTCTTCTTCTAGTGCTTCGCGGTTAAGAGACTCGTAGGTAGGACGATTAGGAGTCCGACGACCTCCGGTATCTGCCATCAAGTCAATTTCTACGTCTAGAGAACTACCATCCGATTGAAGTTCTACTTTGTGAACGGCAATATCTAAACCTAGCGACTGCAATTCTCGCATTAGCACCTTAAATGACTCTGGCGTACCTGGGCGGGGAATTGCTTTACCTTTAACGATCGCATTTAATGCTTCGTTGCGTCCCTGCATATCGTCTGACTTAACTGTGAGCAATTCTTGCAGGGTGTAAGCTGCACCGAAGGCTTCTAACGCCCACACTTCCATTTCTCCAAATCTCTGACCGCCTTGTTGCGCTTTACCACCTAGGGGCTGTTGCGTAACCAAAGAGTAAGGACCTGTAGAACGAGCGTGAATTTTATCATCAACTAAATGCACCAATTTCAGCATATAAGCGATACCTACCGTCACTGGGCGATCGAAGAGCTGAATTTTTCCTGGCGCTTCGGGGTCAAACAACCAGTCTTTCCCAGTTTCTTCGCGGGCTTCGGTGAGTTTTCCATGCACAATTGTCCGGGATGATTCTTCCCCGTACATTTCATCAAAGGGGGTAATCTTGAACCGCAGTCCGAGATTTTCACCAGCCCAGCCTAGCAAGCATTCAAATACCTGTCCTACGTTCATCCGCGAGGGTACGCCCAAGGGATTGAGAACGATGTCCACGGGGGAACCATCGGGCAAATAAGGCATATCTTCTACGGGCAAAATCCGAGAAATAATCCCTTTATTGCCGTGTCGTCCTGCCATTTTGTCGCCGACTTGAATTTTGCGCTTTTGGGCTACATATACCCGGACTACCATGTTAGCGCCGGGAGGCAATTCGTCGCCTTGTTCGCGGGTAAACACGCGCACGTCTACGACTCGTCCTTTTTCTCCATTAGGCACGCGCAGGGAGTTATCGCGCACGTCTCTCGCTTTTTCACCAAAGATTGCCCGCAGCAGTTTTTCTTCGGGTGGTTGATCCGATTCGCCTTTGGGGGTGACTTTACCTACTAAGATGTCTCCCGACTCTACCCAAGCCCCAATACCAATAATTCCTTGTTCGTCGAGTTGGCGCAAAGCATCTTCGCCGACGTTGGGAATTTCTCTAGTGATTTCTTCTGGCCCTAGCTTAGTTTGCCGAGCTTCAATTTCGTATTTCTCAACGTGGATTGAAGTATAGGTATCGTCTTGGACGAGTTTTTCGCAAATTAAAATCGCATCTTCGTAGTTGTAACCTTCCCACGGCATATAAGCCACGGTAATGTTTTGTCCCAGGGCTAGTTCTCCACCTTCCGTCGAAGAACCATCGGCTAGAACTTGTCCCGCCACTACGCGATCGCCGTATCTAACTAATGGTCGTTGATTTAAACAAGTGTCCTGATTGGAACGCTGGTACTTAGATATGGAATACTCAATTTCTTGGGGCGTAGCAGTTTTTTCCGCGTCTCCGGCAATCTCTTTATTTTTTACTCGGATGCGGATTTTAGTGGCATCTACATAAGCTACTTCCCCATCGGTACGGCTAACTATCACCATCCCTGAATCTCGCGCCGCTTGAGCTTCTAGCCCCGTCCCTACCAAAGGACGTTCTGGTTTGAGTAGAGGTACAGCCTGCCGTTGCATATTCGATCCCATCAGCGCCCGGTTAGCGTCGTCATGCTCCAAGAAAGGAATTAAGCTGGTTGCGACCGAGACAATTTGCACGGGAGATACGGCTACATAGTCCACTTGATCGGGGGTGGTACTGGCAAATTCTTGACGATAGCGAACAGTAACTTTTTTTCCTAGTATTTGACCATTTTCATCAATAGGAAGGTCGCCGGGTGCTACGCGCAAGTCGTCTTCTTCATCCGCCGTCATATATACAGGCGGTTTGTCAAATTGAACAATGCCGTTTTCTACAGGTCTAAACGGCGTTTCTAAAAAGCCGTATTGATTGACCTTAGCATGGGTTGCTAAGGAGCCAATTAACCCTGCATTGGGGCCTTCTGGCGTTTCTACAGGACAAATTCGCCCGTAGTGCGAGGGATGAATGTCTCTAACGGCAAAGCCCGCACGTTCGCGAGTCAAGCCCCCAGGCCCAAGAGCCGATAGTCGGCGTTTGTGAGTAAGTTCAGCTAAAGGGTTGGTTTGATCCATAAACTGACTTAATTGACTAGAACCGAAGAACTCTTTAATTGCGGCTACTAGCGGTTTGGGGTTGACTAAGGACGCGGGAGTTAAGGTATCGGGGTCAGACACCGTCATGCGTTCGCGGATAATCCGCTCTAAGCGATTTAGCCCGACTCTGACTTGATTTTGCAGTAATTCGCCTACACTTCTAACGCGCCGATTGCCCAAGTGATCAATGTCGTCGATGCTACCCATATCAAACTCCAAGTTGATGAGGTAGTCAACGGCTGCCAAAATATCTATTGGTGTTAGTACCCTAGTGGTATCGGGAATCGAAAGCCGCAGTTTTTTATTAATTTTGTAGCGTCCTACCCGCCCTAAATCGTAACGCTTGGGGTCAAAAAAGCGTGACTCTAATAGTTGATTACCACCGGAAACGGTTGGAGGTTCGCCGGGTCGCAATTTGCGGTACAACTCCATCAGGGCATCGTCTTCGCTAAATTGACCTTCTTTTTCAATAGTCTTTTGAAAATACTCTGGGTGACGTAGAGACTCAAAAATTTCATTATCTGATAATCCCAAAGCTTTCAACAGCACTTGCGCGGACAGTTTGCGGGTTTTGTCAATTCTTACCCAAACTAAGCCGTTGCGGTCAGTTTCAAACTTTAGCCATGCGCCCCGATTGGGAATTAAGCTTGCGGAGTAAGTGCGGCGACCATTTTTATCTACTTCCGACTTGTAGTAAACTCCCGGACTCCGCACGATTTGATTGACGATTACTCGTTCTGCGCCATTAATAATAAATGTGCCGCGATCGGTCATGAGCGGTAAGTCGCCAATAAATACTTCTTGCTCGGTTATTTCCCCAGTTTCCTTATTGATTAACCGAGTTGGGACGTACATCTGTACCGCGTAGCTGCTATCGCGTCTTTTTGCTTCGTCTACGTCGTACTTTGGTTGTTTGAGTTTGTAGTTTTGACCTAAAAAGTGTAACTCTAATTTACCCGTATAGTCCGTAATCGGTGAGAAGCTGTTGAGTTCCTCGATTAGTCCTTCTTCTAAAAACCAACGGAAGCTAGAGCGCTGAATGTCAATTAAGTCGGGTAGCAAAAAGGCAGGTTCAATGTAGTTATCGGTTGTCATGCGTCTTTATACTTATTGCTGCTGGTATTTATTCAACGGGCGGAAATCTTTTTATGTTTTTGCACTTTGCGCTTTAACAGGTACGCATTCCTTCCCAACAAAAAACTTTTTTGTTCGTTAGTCTCCTTAAGGTGGCGATAGAAATCTTCTGGCACTCTATCCTTCGGCAATAATTCATAGTATTGTCTTTTTAGGGTTAGTTTTTATGGCACGGGTTTTAGGGGTGATCGCCTACTTGGGTCTGGCAAAAGTTGTGTTGGCAACTTCTAGCATTCGCGAGTAATTTGCCACCAAACCTTTTGGTTAAGCAGCAAGGATTGTTAGCTAGAAGTTACAGATATTCGCCATTGCTTTTTTGCTCTTGTATCCCTTATCTGTAGAGCTTTAAGGGTTTAAAAGTTATACCTTTGAAAATTTTTTCTAGCAAAATTTACTTTATCTGCCTGACCTTTAGATATTATGACTTTTTTCCTCTCTATTCGTTGCTTTGGACTTAGACGGAGAGATTAAACAGTTTACAAGCATTCATTGTGGTTGTTTGGGCAATTTCTTCAACGGTTACGCCGCGCAATTGAGCTAGAGCTTGAGCTACGTGTAGCACAAAGGCGGGTTCGTTACGTTTATAACCTCTTTTAGGAACAGGAGACAAAAAAGGACAATCTGTTTCAATTAGTAAGCGATCTTTATTGACCATTTGAGCGCTTTGATGAATCTGGTGGGCATTTTTAAAAGTAACCGTACCGCTAAAGCTAATGTAAAAACCCAGGTCTAAAAACCATTGAGTTTCTACAGGCGATTCTCCCCAACAGTGCATTACACCCCGAATTTGATTGGTGTTTGCTTGAAAAGATTGCAAAATTTGTTTTAACTCAGAAGCAGCGTCCCGGCAGTGGATAATCACAGGTAAATTTAGTTGGGTCGCAATTTCTAATTGGGATTCCAAAACTAAGCGTTGTTGGACGCAATTATCTGCTTTATAAAAATCTAAGCCCGTTTCTCCGATCGCTACTACTTTGGCATCAGAACTAGCTAACGCCATAATTTCCCCAGCCATTTTTGTTGTCCATTTACCCGCATCTAAAGGATGCAAACCTACAGCAAAGTTGATTTCGGGATAGGCGATCGCTAATTTTTGAATGCGGGTAAACTCGCTTGGCTCTACGCAAGAGTGTACGAGCTTGATGACCCCGTTTTCTCGCCAACGCGATCGCACTAATTCTATATCTTGCTCAAACACATCAAAATTCAGATGAACGTGAGAGTCTATCAGCTTCATGAGTTTTCTTAAGCTGTTAGGTTTTAGTTGCAGAGGCAACCTAATCCTAACAATGGGCTAGATGGGCGCGAACTTAAGCGCTGATGCTGGCTTCTTTCCTTTTCAAACCATTGGCAAGGCTTGATTTTTTCCTCGCGCCATTATTTCGGTGCAGAACTTTGCATTTTACGGCTTTATCGATTTTACTAAAAGCCGCCGCCATGTGCTTTTCTACTTCTTGCTTGGCTTCAGGGGTGGGATTCGCCGCGTAGCTGTCTACGGCGGTAAAGTACTTCTTCATCAAAGTTTTAACGGCTGACTTATAAGCCTTATTCCGCAAACGGTTTCTTTCAGCGACTTGGATGCGCTTGATAGCAGATTTGATATTTGCCACAATTAATTCAGGAAAACTACTGTTATATAGACAAAATACTAGATGTACTAATATAACACTGATATTGCCATAATTGGGATGGATGGAAAAGAAAAATCCGCGTTAAGCTATATAAGTAGCGAGTATCGGTCAACTTGACCCGCCTCAAGGGCGGACGATCGTAGGGCAACCGAACTTGTTAATGACTAGCACTAAATCCAAAATTGATTGTATTGCGAACTTCATGCTGCGAATTATTACTCAGCAAGGCGAGGTACAAGCAGAACTCCAAAGGATCTGCGATCGCACCCAGGACGACCAGGTGCAACATAAAGAAGCGACCGTACGAGAAGTGCTTCAGGCAGTAAAGCGCCAGGGAGACAAAGCCGTACTGCACTACACAGCAGAATTTGACAACCAAAATCTTGCTGTAGAAGACTTGCGTGTCAGTGGCTCGGAACTAGATGCAGCTTATCAGCAAGTATCGAAAGAGTTACTGAGCGCGATTCGCCTAGCTTGTCAAAATATAGAAGCCTTCCATCGCCAGCGCGTACCCAAGTCGTGGGTAGAATTTGGCGAGTTGGACGTAGTATTAGGCAAGCGTTACACCCCCGTAGATCGAGCGGGGTTATACATACCTGGAGGTAGAGCCGCCTATCCAAGTACGGTACTAATGAATGCAATCCCAGCAAAAGTAGCGGGCGTACCAAGGCGAGTAATTGTCACGCCGCCAGGGATGGGAAAAACTATCAACCCCGCCGTGTTAGTAGCCGCGCAAGAAGCCGGAGTAGAAGAAATTTATCGGATAGGCGGAGCGCAAGCGATCGCAGCTTTGGCTTACGGAACGGAGACAATTCCTAAAGTAAATATCATTACAGGCCCTGGTAATATTTACGTTACTTTAGCCAAAAAATTAGTATATGGAACCGTTGGCATTGATTCCTTGGCTGGGCCATCGGAAGTATTAGTTATTGCCGATCCGGGAGCTAACCCCGAACACGTTGCGGCGGACTTGTTAGCCCAAGCAGAACACGATCCCATGGCGGCGGCAATTTTGCTGACTACAGATAGTCGGCTGGCCTTGAACGTGCAGGCTGCCGTAGAAAGGCAACTCCTAGATCATCCACGCCGGACGCTCACAGAAAAAGCGATCGCTCATTACGGATTAATTGCGATCGTCGATTCCTTAGATATAGCCGTGCAACTATCAAATGAATTTGCTCCCGAACACTTAGAGCTAGAAGTTGCCGAGCCGTGGGAATTATTACCAAATATCCGTCATGCGGGCGCAATTTTCCTTGGCTACTCCACTCCCGAAGCCGTAGGCGATTATTTAGCCGGACCTAACCATACCCTACCTACTTCTGGCGCTGCCCGTTATGCCTCAGCTTTGGGTGTAGAAACCTTCCTCAAGCACTCAAGTATCATTCAATATTCTCCGGCGGCATTGCAGCAAGTAGCGGGAGCAATTGACGTACTTGCAAATGCGGAAGGATTGCCTTCTCACGCGCAATCGGTAAAGATGCGAATAGAAGATAATGAGTCTAAAGATTGGAAACGAAAAGAGTAGTTTTCAGTATTAACTCCAAAGGAGGCGATGGGTGCGGTGTTAAATACAATTGTAGTAGCTCTAGATAGCTCGGAGCTTTCCTTTCGCGTAATGGAGACAATTCAACAACTGCAATTATCTCCGGGGGTAAAAATTATTCTTGCTCATGTGATTCCTGCCTCCGATTCTGACTTAGAAATAGCTGCCGACCGTCCCCAGAGCGAAGCGGAGTTCCCCTATCGCCATATTGAAAAGCAACTACAAGCTTTTCAAGCTACTTTGGCGCTTGATTGCGAATTAGAAATTGTTACGGGAGATCCAGCCGAAGAAATTATCCGGCTAGCAAATATCTATCATGCCGACTTAATTGCGATCGGTAGTCGCGGCTTAACTGGTGTAAAACGGATATTACAAGGCTCAGTAAGCAGTCAAGTAGTGGAGGAAGCGAGTTGTTCGGTATTAGTAGTGAAGCCAGTGGCATAAAAGTTAAGCTCACACTGCTCATTAGCAGCTATATTTTTGGAGAGTTGCTAGTTAAACAATAATGCAAAAATTTTTAGTAATAGCTGTAAGTCTAATTGCGGTAGTTACTCCCAGCCGCGTTAACAGCCAACTAATACCCCAACCTTGGGTATCGGTCGGAGTCAACGATAGCGATCCTACTTTTGCTTTAGGTGCAAGGGCGATAAATTGGGGAGTTGAATTAGGCACGGGTGCAGACGGTGCTACAGGAGTAGATGTACTGAAATTTATTCGCGTCCCCTTAGTTTCGCCTTATGTAGGATTAGGGCTATACTCCGCAGATAAGGGCGTGGCGGTTTCTGGGGGCGTTCAAGTAGGAGCAACAGATAATATCTTTGTGGGCGTTGGCTACAACACCGTCCGGGGTATCAATGGGCAAGTAGGAGTTAGGTTTTAGGAACTAGGCGTTGCTGAACTCAAGGATGAAAGAGGAGTTGACAAGGGGACAAGGGGACAAGGTGATAAAGAGAGGCTTGGGTTGTTGCAAAGGGATTAATCATATCCAAATTCAGCAATGCCAGGTTTTAGGAGCTAAACCAAGGTTTAGCTAAGACGGACTGGCTTTTCGAGTCAAAAACTGACGTAAATTTAACAAGCTCAAAGTTTGTCCTAGGCTTAGGGGCAATAAAGATACTCCTTCAATTCGAGACTGTATCCAACCTTCGCCCCAGTACCACTCGTGAAAGCCGTCAATTCCTTGAGCCAAACTCAGTCGCAAACACTCCGGTGTAACTACTTCTACTTGATGATGAATTGGTATGAATCCCGTCCAATTAGTAAAACTAAGTCCTGGGTGTAATTGTTCTGGCATTCCAGGATTAAAGCGTTCAAACCACAGCCATTGTTGCAACTGCTTAGGGCGCAGCAAGCTATCTCGAATGGTATCAAAGGAAGCTGTAACTTCTATTCGGAGTTGGCTTTGTTGAAAAGTACCCAGCATGGCTTTAGATTTTGGCGCGGTAGATTTGAGTTGTACCTTCTAGTATGCCAGAAGTAAATTTCCTTGCCCTGCACCCGCCGGACTCTCCAATCTAGAATAAAGATGTAAAGAAATGTAAGGGTCTTCATGGCAGATCAATTAATTCGTGCCACCGCAGCCAATGGTGGAATTCGAGCAGTAGGTGTAATTACAACCCGCTTGACTGAAGAAGCTAGAGGACGGCATCAGCTTTCCTACGTAGCTACCGCCGCTTTAGGTCGTACCATGTCTGCCGGACTATTGCTTGCCTCAAACATGAAACGTCCTGGTTCGCGCGTAAACATTCGATTTAAAGGCAATGGATTGTTAGGAGGAATTTTAGTAGACGCAGGTTTAGATGGAACGGTACGCGGCTATGTAGATAATCCTGAAGTGGAACTACCACCAAACAGCAAAGGCAAACTCGATGTTGGGGGTGCGGTAGGCAAAGAAGGATATTTGTATGTAGTACGGGATGTAGGCTACGGATACCCCTACGCTAGCACCGTTGAATTGGTTTCTGGGGAAATTGGCGAAGACATAGCCCACTACCTAGTTACTTCCGAACAAACTCCCTCAGCTTTAGTAGTAGGTGTGTTTGTGGGTGCGGATGGCGTAGCGGCTTCGGGAGGGATATTAATTCAAGTGCTACCCAAGGCCGCTAGAGATGAAGCATTAGTTCAAATTTTAGAATCGCGGGTAGCTTCGCTTTCTGGGTTTACACCCTTGTTGCAATCGGGGTTAAGTCTGCCAGAAATATTCGAGCAACTGCTGGGGGATATGGAGTTACAAATACTACCAGAAACTCAGTTGGTACGTTTTCATTGCGGTTGCTCTTTTGATCGCGTTTTGGGAGCGTTAAAAATGTTAGGAGAAGCCGAGTTGCAAGATATGATTGAAAAAGATCGCGGCGCTGAAGCAACTTGTCACTTTTGCGGAGAAGTATATCAAGCTAGCAGCGATGAACTTGCTCAGTTGATTCTAGATTTGCGTGCGGAATCTTAAGGAAAAAGGCGATCGCCCTTTAGTAATTACCGCAAAATAACTAAGAGATCCCTTGTAACTTAAAGAAATTTTGGCGGGAAATATAGCTTTTTGGGAACTAGAACGGTACGATGACAACGAGTATCAATAATTAAAATCAAAGCCACTCGCGAAGTGCTAAAGCTGCTATTGAGTAACAAAATTGCCAATCAAGCTAACTTAATAGCTGCTAGATCGATAAGATAATTTGGGTACAAACAATGAGAGAGCCAGGAATTCCTGAAAATTGGTCTAGAGGAAAATTTGTACGGGAAAGTCGCCCAAGATTACCCAATGCAACAAATTCTTCTACTGGCTCTCAATTGCCAAATAGCAGCAATCCAGAATCAAGAGAAACGTTGTCATCCCAACCACCTTCCTTAAATTTAAAGCGACTTACACCCAATCGGCGAAGAAAAAATTCTACCTCACCTCTACCGCCAAATATTACCCCGCCTCCCTTAGAAAAGTTGCCAAAGTGGTTGACTAATTGGATGTTGTGGTGGGGAATAGCAGGCTTAATCAGCAGTGGAGTAGGAATAGTAGCAATTTCTATGCTACTAAAATTACCAGCAGCTCCCAACTGTCCGGCAATTTTTTGGCCTTTGGCAACTGCTACCGTAAGAATGCACTGCGCGGAAGTAGCCGCAAATAAGCAAACAGTAAAAGACTTACTAGAAGCGATTTCTTTAGTCGAAGCTTTGCCTCAAAACCATCCATTACGGGCAGAAATCAACAAATCTATTCAGCAATGGACGGCAGATATTTTAGACTTGGGCGATCGCTCTTTTCAAGCAGGCAAACTCCAAGATGCGATTATCATTGCCAAAAAAATTCCTCAAAGCGTCCCTAATTATAGAGCGGTAGACCAACGGATAGCTAGTTGGAGAGAAGTTTGGAGTAAAGCTGAAAGTCATTACCAAGCAGCCGAAGCACAGCTACCAAAAAGAGACTGGCACGAAGCATTTATGGCGGCGGTGCGCTTATTGAATGTAGGAAACGATTATTGGGCAACTACCAAGTACGAAGAACTAAATCGGCTAATTGAAACAGCAAAAGAAGACGCAATTAGTTTTGATAAAGCTGCCGCGCTAGGCGATCGCGGTGGTTTGAATAACTTACTTGCTGCCATCAAATTAGCGCAAGAAATTGGCACGAGTAGCTACAGCTACAAAGACGCTCAAGCATTAATTCCTAAACTAGGCCAAGAAATGCTCGATCTAGCTCAAGAGGCTTTAGAGCGAAAAAACGCAGATGAAGCCATCTCCATTGCCAACCAAATTCCTGCAAGTACAAATTTGCAACTAGAAGCAAAAGACTTGATTACACTTGCCGAAGCTTGGCGTAGTGCTTGGTTAGATAATGTTTCCGGGCTAGAAGGAGCGATCGCGATCGCTCAAAAAATCACTCAAGATCGCCCTCTATACAACAAAGCCCAAGAATTAATTACCAGTTGGCAGCTAGAAATTGAGGATGTCGCCCACTTGCAAAGAGCGCGAGAATTAGCAAAAGGTGGAACGGTAGGCGACTTAACCGCCGCCATTGCTCAAGCAGAGGTTGTTCCCGATAATAATCCCCGTGCCATTGAAGCTAGAAACGAAGCAAATCGCTGGCGGGCGAAAGTAGAAACTATTGAAGATCGCCCTTATCTAAACCGGGCAGAAGAATTAGCATCGGTAGAAGATGTGAGTTCTTTGCAAGCAGCAATAAATGAGGCAAGTCAAATTAATCGAGGACGTGCTTTATACTCCGAAGCACGGCGTAAAATTCGCTCTTGGCAGCAGCAAATTGAGCAAATTGAAGATCGTCCCCTCCTAGATGAAGCTCGCAGCCTAGCTAGTTTAGGCAACTTACCCTCGGCGATTAGAACGGCTGGGCAAATTAAACCTGGGCGGAGTCTTTCTAGCGAAGCACGAAAAGCAATAGATGACTGGGAAGGACAAATTAATGCGCGGGTAAATTGGCAAGAAGCGCGACAAATAGCCGTGCAAGGAACGCCAGAGTCCCTAGCAAAAGCCATTCGCGTTGCTAATCGCATTCCTAATAGCAGCCCCTTGCGCTACGATGCCAACTTAGCGATCGCCCAATGGAGCAATCGCATATTAAGCATTGCTCAAGACCGAGGTCAATCTGATATTCCTGGCGGAATTAGCATTGCTAAACTGGTTCCTTTAGGGACAGAAGCCTATGCTGGCGCTCAAGATCAAATTGCTAAATGGGAAAGGTTTTTAAATCCACCCACCCCCGCACCCGAAGCAGATGCAGAAGCTAATTAAGTGCTAGTGTTACTAGAAATTATTATCCTGCATTCATCTACCGAAACGCGCTGCTCCATAGCGTTAACCAAAGCCTCGTAAGCTGTCCAATTTTCTTCAATAATAGTTTTTGCCTGTAAGGCGCTAAAGCGTTTTTTCTGCTCTTGAGCAGTGGCAGAAAAGCCAATAGATGTCAATACTTTTCGCAGTTTACCCAAATCGTCCGCTCCGCCTTGGGCATTGCTATAAACTATAGTTTCGGCAGCTATCCCAGCCATCCAAATCGTGCAATAACGGTCTAATAATTGAGCTTTTAATACTCCTTGTTGAAGCTCAGAGGCTAATTCGTCATCAGCAAAAGTAACGCCCCCAAGTCCTGGCTGTTTTTGCTTCAAAGCTTCCCACGCGCTGAGAGTATAGCCTGTAACGGGAATATCTAAAAAATGAGCAACTAAAAAGTGTCCCGCTTCATGGTGGAGGATGCGATCGCGATTTTGGGGCGAAGTCCAGGCTAACAAATCGCTAATTACTGCCCCTCCCTTACCTTGCAAACCAATACTATCTAGGGTTGCAAGTCCTAAAAGTGTAAAAGTGGCGATCGCGGGAATGGTAGGAGATAAGTTAAATAGCGGTCCGGCTAAAGTTGACAGCGTGACTAGAAAAATTGAAATTGCAACTAAATTTAGGGTATTTTGGCTCATAAATTAATTATTGGGCAATATTTTTGATTATTAAACGCGATCGCAAAAATTAGCTTTAGCAATTAAGTTTAAATGCCTTATAGAGCGTCGATTGCTGCTCTAAGCTAGGATCTTTATTGTCGCCTAGCCTCCCTTGTTACTCATGAATCAATCTAAAAAATTAGTAGACAACTCCTTACCTATTTCTAGGCAATACGAAGACTTATCAGCTATCCACAATCATGCCCACGAAGACGAAGCGACTCCCCACCCCCACGTACATAGCGAAGAATCCTTACGCAGTATTATCAATCGGCTCTCGCGTTTAGAAGGACATATTCGCGGGATCAAAACAATGGTGCAAGAGAGCCGCCCTTGTCCCGACGTGCTAGTGCAAATTGCTGCCGTTAGGGGTGCATTAGACCGCGTAGCCAGGCTAATTTTGGACGAACACTTAACCGAATGTATTGGTAGAGCGGCTCAAGCGGGAAATATCGAAGTAGAAATTCAAGAGTTAAAAGCTGCTCTAGATCGATTTTTACCTTAGCTGCAACTTTTAGCGGCTAGTTTTAAATTAATAATGCTAGAGTTGCAAGAAATTCACCTAAAATTTAAGTGCGAACGATGGTGCAGAGGCAAAACTTAATTTCGTTAGCTACGACTACCGCCCTGTGTATCGTCCTAGGCGGAGCCGCCGTACTTGCAATAAAGTCGAGCAATCCAACTTTAGAAAACCCAAAGCAAGCGCAAGCTATCCCAGCTAATCCAAAGTCGCAAGTTCTACCTTTAGTAACGCTCCCCCCCAAAGAACGAGCTTTGCAACTAAGCGCGATCGCCCAGTTACCCCCATCGGTAGAACGCGATCGCGCCCGTTACCTTTTGGCAAGCGATCTGATCGCTCAAAACCAAGGCGAAAAAGCCCTGCCACTATTAGAAAATTTAGAACAATCTTATTCCCTGCTTGCTGCCCCCATAGCCCTCAAACGCGCCCAAGCTGCTAATAACCCCACCCAATGGCAAGCGTTGCTCAAAAGCTACCCAAATAGTCCGGTAGCCACCGAAGCTCTATTTGTTTTAGGTAAAACTGATAAACAATATTGGGAAAGGGCGATCGCCAAATACCCAACCCATCCCCGCAGTTTAGAAATTGCGCGCAATTTATTAATAGCAAGTCCCAACCGCTCGGATTTAATGCTGCAAATAGTTAAAAATACTATTCCCCCAGATATAGCGATCGCCGATAAATTAGTCCGATCAAAAGCTAAATTAGCAGCCGCTGATTGGGAAGCAGTAGCAACCGCTTACTGGACTACAAAAAACTATAGCAAAGCTGCTGTAGCTTATAGCAAAGCCCCTCGTACTCCCCTAAATCTTTACCGCAAAGGGCGGAGTCTGCAAGCAAGCGCTAAAAAAGCCGAGGCGGTGGCAACTTACAAGCAACTCCTTAGTTACTTTCCTACGGCTCAAGAAAGCGGTTTAGCTTTAAATCAGCTTGCAGCAATGGCGCAAAATCAAAATGCGATCGCCTACTACGATCGAGTAATTGGCGGTTTTCCAAAGCTTGCCGGAGCCGCCTTAGCTGCCAAAGCCGCAATTTTAGACACCCAAAATAAAAAAGCTGCCACGCAAGCGCGTAACGTGATGCTTAAAAAATATGGCGACTCGGAAGCGGCGGCAGAATATCGCTGGAAAGTAGCCTTAGATAAAGCGGAAGCGCAAAACTACCAGCAAGCTTGGCAATGGGCGCAAACTATCCCCACCCGCAACCCTAAGAGTATATTGGCTCCTAGAGCAGGTTTTTGGGTAGGAAAATGGGCAGATAAGTTAGGAAAAAAGCAAGAATCTGTTGC
>QQTW01000641.1_pt1 | contig 22485 bp, 27 predicted proteins | sample 1904831 | NCBI WGS metagenome assembly QQTW01 (sample SAMN09435610, study PRJNA476489) | Subsurface metagenome, whole genome shotgun sequencing project. | reverse complement strand
GGACGTTGTCGCTGAGGACGGCTCATCGGACGACGCAAATGCGGAAGATACAGTCATAGCCAATGGCAACTCACGCACCGGTGCCACCCCTCAGCCTCTGAGCGCTCCGGCGGCTCAGAAAAAGATGTCAATTCGCGACATGCCACCGCTACCGGACTTCCCCGGTAAGGGCCGGGGGTTGAAAGATAGTACCTCACGTATCCTAAGTCCAGCAACGCCGCCCGTCAACGGTCCTGCCGGAAAGATGACTCCGGCAACGCTCGAGATGCTACGTCAGAAGGAGCAGGAGATCAAGCGGATGCAGCAAATCATCGCCGAACGCGAACTGCGAAAAGCATCACAGTGCAAGAGCGGCGCACAAACCCCTGCTCGAACTGAGCCCGAGCCTTTGCGTGCCAAGGCCGCCACTCCCCCGGAAGCGGCCCAGCCGACGCCTGCGTCGACGGTCGACCGACTGATACAAGATGCGAGCCAGCAAGTCGAGGAAGAGCGCAAGAGACTCGCGGCGATGCACATTGCTGAAAAAGACGTGAAACGAAAGAGGGAGCTCGATGAAAAGGCCGAGCAGCGAAAACGCCGTCGGATGGAGATCGAGTCGGCATTTTCTCAAACGCAAGCCGAGGTGGAACAGGAGCGTCAGAGGCTGGAAGATCTCAAGGCCGAACAAGAGAAGCGCGAAGCCTCGGTGCGGCAGGCTCTGTTGCGAAAGCAGCAGCTGGAGGAAGAGCTTCTCAAGATGGACGTGGACATGGATGATCCTGCTGTCTCGCCGGGCAGTGCCGTTCATGCCCCCGAAGCATCTCCGTCGCCACTGGGAGGACAACGCTCAACTGGTAAGTTCTCCTGACGTAACTCGACCCTTGAACGAATGAGCAGTCGACAGGCAGCTGCATCGGTAGCATTGGATTCGGAGATCGACTTGCTTACTCTTCCAGTCATTGAAGCGGCAGCCGTGGCAACTCAGGACATTGCTGCTGCTGCTTCGTCCCTTCAGCCGTCTTCCAACTCCCAACAGGGCGTGTCTGAGCAACCGGTCCCGGAACCTGATGAATCGACATCCATTGTCGCGACCAGCGAAGACCCAAAACCATCTGTACCATCTGTCGGTGCACCAGACATCAAGATGCAGGACCCTCCTTCACCAACGGAGCCTAGTCCAGCGCCATCCATGCCGTCTGATCCATCATCGGACCCTTCCGCGAAACACGCCCGTTCTCCAATGGAGGCACGTTCGACCACTCCCGCGAAGCATGATGATTCCTCATCCGAAGCGTCTTCCACTCCGTCTGTTCTCGTGCAGGAAGTTGAAGCGTCTTCATCTGAGGACTCAGCTGCTTCTAAAGGTCCAGCCCAGGAAGCTCTGCATGCAGATGTGGCTGCTGCTGATCTCGAAAACACAGCGGTCGAATCTCCTGGCAGCTCGGCTAGTGATCTTCGCGACTCAATGCAGCTACAGACCGAGCCGGCCGTGGATCCTCTAGCTGCGGCCTCCAACGAGACCACCCAGGAAGAAGGCGAGATGACAGATGGAGACAGTTCCGAAGATTCCGATCCATATGAACCACCAGAGGAAGTGCCTCTGCTTGATGTGGAGCAGCAGCCTGTGAACCATCCATCACCCTCGCAAGCTGATACTGATGGTTCTCCACCTTTCAGTCCAGCCCCGGTCACTTCCAAGCCTGAGTCGCCTCGGCCCATCTCGGTGGTGACGCCTCCCCCGCCACCAAGTGGTGCAGAAGATTTACCCCTCGTCTCCCCAGCTGGTGGCCATGAGGTGAGCAGTTCTCTCTCTTGATCATGACCTGCTGATCACAGTGTACAGACGGTGATTAAAGCACCACAACGACCACGAGGCTTCTATACCCCTTACCACAGCCCCCTAAGATATTTCCACTCCTACCGATATCATCCGCGGTTCTTTGAATATGTCCCCCAAGGCTTTCGCTCTCTAACCTACAGCAATAAAATCGATGCCGCAAATCCGCTGTGCGAATTCGAAGCTCGAGGAGGCGTCTGCAATGATGACTCCTGCGACGCGCAGCATTTTCGAGACATGAAGCTGAGTGGTGCGTTCGTGCTTCGGCTCTCCAAAGAGGAGTTGACTGTCTGCTCGGCAGACTTTCCATTTTCATCTCTTTCTTTAATCTCGCATTTCCGTTGATTAATCTTCTGCTTATTGGTCGTTTGGTTGGGCTGACTTTTTCTCTTCTGCTAACTCTACAGATGAGCTTATTCTGCTCCAGATGGGTTCCGTCAACGAGGGTCGTAATCCCGAGGAAGAACGTCAGTACATGTCTGGCCTGTCCAAGGAACTACAAGAGCTCCGCACTCGTAAGGTGAAAGACTTTGAGACCGTGGCCGCCAAGATCGTCGCCTACCGTGCTCAATTCCTGAAGGATGGTTCCCGGGTCTTGACGCGCACCACCACCAGTCGTCCACTCAACACGTCGTGATGATGGGCCGGATCTTAAGCCGAGCCAGCCCAAGTATCGGGCCCTCCCCCCGCACATCACATGGCTAGGATTCTTTTCTATTTTCAGTTTTTGCCCGCCCATGGAGAGTGGAGGTACAACTGCACGCACAGTGCTGTCCACCTTTCTCCCCCGTTCATCTACTGCCTGGTCATGCTGCCTTGAGCAGCGCTGGGTCGTGACCCAGCTGGCCGTTAGTTGGGGGATCTTGTCGTTCGAGGACTGGATGGTCCAGAGTCTCGCATGGAAGAGGAGGTTTCATGGTGTCACACGAAAGAGAAGGATTATGTGTAAGGATCGTGGCACAGCGTGAATTGGATACCATAGTAGTCTATAGCTTCAGCGGTTACTAGTAGGATAGCATTCTGATAAAATCGAGAGGGACTTCCTCCCCTAGCATTAATACAACCTGGTCTTCGCAATTCGGAGTGTTTCAATCCGTCCAAGATGCACAACCTAATACTAGCACTATGAAAGTTGGCTGCTACAAACTTATAAAACCGCTAAGGCCATTGCCTTTGTAGCATCTGGCAACGTATGGAATCAACCGACTGTCATCGTTTTCAGAACCTCGATATAGGCCCTCATAACAAACCTTAAACTATGCCTGATCGACGGGAGCAGAGCCGCATCTAAATTCGAGCCTCAAACCACCAACGACACCTCCCAGCTGTCACTAGAACTAACCTTCAACGTTACGCAACACCAAGGCGTCCCAAGGATCAAATCTCACAGCAACAATCGTCCCGTCGAACAAATCTGTTAAACATCATGGATCGCTCTCTTGACGAAGTCATCTCTGAGCGCAGGGTAGGCTCCCAACCTGAGCCTGTTAAGGTGAAGCTGGGGACTAAGCATGACAGCAGCGACAGGACCATCGTGGACCAAGGCGTCGCCGTCATAGTACCGGGCCTCGTGATGGCGTTAGAAAGGTGCGTTTCTCGACTGTCAGATCATGTTCGATCAGGCTTTGCCACCTATCCTCCCATTATCCTTTGATATTGGAGCTGACCCTGATTTATATTTAGGTTCCATTCACCTCTTCCTATTCCTCCGTATCCTCCTCCTCCTCCTCTCGTAGCAGACGTAGATCAGCACGACCCTAATCAGCTGGGGCCCACGGAATTCGGAAAATTCACCATATATCAGGATTTCAAGCTAACCTACCTCGTCTCTTAACACCCACACAGTCGACCACAAGAGATGACCATAGGGACTTTGACCGGTAAGTAGTCCTGCATCCTCATGAGAACCACTGTTCTGATAAGGATGAATCAGGGACTGGGTGCATGATAAATTCGACGACGGCGACGACAGTAAGACTGCGAATGCGGTTCCTGTAGAACTCGAGATCTTACGAGGGTGCAGCTCGCGGTTCCTCTCGCCGTGGTCGAGATTTCGCCAATCGAGATCGTCATAGCTCTGCACGAGACGAGTATGTACAGTTTTTTCCAAACAGCTAGCCAGATAGTAGACCAAGCTCATCTCTTTCAGCATCCCACGAAGCGCCAAGATTCGCATCGAGAACTTGCACTACGATCTCACCGAGGATGATCTCGACGTAGGCTTACCCTTTGGCCTCCTCACCCACCTATCAACAGGCCACTAAATATGCTCCATATGAAATAAATAGGAGCTCTTCTCCCGCATCGGACCCGTGACAGCTACATCCATCAAATACGACCGCGCCGGCCGCTCGACCGGCACCGCGTTCGTGACTTACGAGAGGGAATCCTCCGCCCAGATCGCCATCCGAGAATACGACCGCGCCAATGCGAATGGACAGCCCATCTACTTGACTATGATGCCTGGTGGTTCATCCTCTTCTTCTGGAGGAACCCGTTCGCGCAATCCGTTCGATACCGCTCAGAAACCCTCGCGCAGTATCTTCGACCGCATCACTGCTCCTGGCACTGGCACCGGACCCCGCGAGCGATTCAGTCGATCTGTCTCTCCTGATCGTCCGAGGTTAAGTGATGTGACTAAACCCCCGCCGGAGGGAATCGATCGGTATGTACCCGGCGGTCAAAGTCAACGGGTAAGGTCTCCCCTTCGCTCGAATCGGTCTAGTGGAGGGGGAGGAGGAGGACGAAGTCGACCGGAACGGAGAAGACTTGATGGTAGCGGTGGCGGTGGCGGAAGAAGAGATGAGCACTCGCCGAGGAATGGCCGTGGAGGATCTGGAGCGGGAGGAGCAGGGGGCTTAGCCAAAGATGGAAGACCTCGAAAGACGCAAGAAGAGCTGGATGCTGAAATGGAGGATTATTGGGGGAGTAACAATACTCAGGATGTTACCGGTGGTGGACTAACATCGACCGAACCCTTCTCTGGTGTCGCCAATCGTGCTACTGGGCCCGTCGATGTTGATTTCCAGGTTCAGCAAGCGGGTATGGTGGGAGAGGATGGAGATACTGAAATGATTGGGTAGTTCTATGGTTGTGGATCGCCGTACGGAAACTGTATAGTAACCCCAGTCTGAGATGCGCAAAGACAAACCATCTCTTCTCCACCCCATTTCGATATTGGCTTCACCTATGGAAGGGAATTTAAATGAGTTCAGCAGCGTCCCCAACGCAAGACCCAGCTAGGAATAAACATCCATGACTGAGTCTGCTGGATTGATATTCCGACATCTACGGCAAGATACGTCATCGCAAACACCGTGATGGAAACGAGGTCCCAGCCATACCACTCACTGAACGTTGGATGATGAAATCAGAACAAGTCGTCATTGTACGAGTATGGCTGATAAATCATTCGATGATTCCTACGGTACTTGTTTTCCGTCGTCGGAAGTGTGACGGCGGAAATAGTAGTCGTCACCAAGAGCTGGACTGGAAGTGTACTATAGTATAAGAAGCCTTCGTCTGTACGGCTAATGAATGACCTGGGAGAGCTACTTTCGATGCTTGCTCTACCCACTCCGTACTCGTATGATCCTGTTACCAGCTCACGAACTGGCCGCGTAAACCTACCCTTTCGTAGATTATTTGTAACTATTATGAAACAATGGTGTCGCACCGCATAGTGAGCAGCCCCGCTTCAGATATGGAGGATGTCGAAGGTGGGACAGGCTGCTTATTGCATGGTGCGATACTAAAGTCCCAATAGTGTATAATAGGTCGTCCCGACAATACCTCAATTGAGTTCATTCAAGCCTACAGTCACTTTTCCAACTATATTCCCCCGCTATGTTTCCAGAATGTAATTCCCACTCTACGCGGAACCACGGGACAGACTTTACTCTGCCACTGCATTGCATTGCGCACAGCAAGCCAAAGCTCCGTTACACCAAACACTTCTTCCATTTGGATTGTAGACTACCAACCCCTACCTCGCTATCTATGTAACTTTTTCCTCATCGCCATAATCCATACGGCACGTTACAGAACTTCCATAACTTAATCGTCCCATCCTCGGAACCCGTTGCGTAGAGTTTACCGTCGGGGGAGAAGCTGACGGACCAGATTGGGCCGTGATGGCCTTTTGCAACTTCTGTGTATATTCTGCTGTGTTAGCCATTACTGTGCTATCTTCGATGTACGATTTTGTGAATTTCAGTGTCGAAGGGTCTAAGATAGAATAATTGGATGGATATATAGAGATCAACGTACCGAGTTCCTTCCCATCCTCATAATCATAAAGACGCACCCACGTGTCCCCCGCACCACCGGTCACGAACTGTTTTCTTTCCGGATGCAAGGCGACGCTCGCGACCTCGTAGGGCGTCTCGATCGTCTTGAGCAGCTGTCGACTTGCCATTCCATCGAAAAAGTATACATTCTTTCCGGCTGCCACGGTTAGAACACCGTTGTTGTTGTTGTTCGCCGCGTCCATCGTTCCTTCAAGTGCGTATGACGACGACGCGGCGTTCATCTCGCATGATCCGACGGAGCCATCGACTTCGAAGTCTCCCAGCATCGATCGGCTGCGGAGATCCCACCATCGGATCTTCTTGTCGTCGGCGGCGGTGATGAGGATGTTCGGATCAGCGCCCCAGACGATACTCTTGATCGTGCCGCCGTGGATCCCAGGGCCGATCTCGTAGCTTGGTGCATCAGGTTCGGACCCGTCGTTTGCGGGGGAGCTCCCGTTGGTGGTGGTGCCGTTGGGACTACTAGATGTTGGGGCCGGAGCTGAGCGAGATATGTCGAAGACTCGGAGTTTCTTCTCGGCACCTCCGGTGGCGAGAACAGTCGGGCGAGGCTGAGAGGGGAAAGCTACAGCTCGGACGATGTGCGAGTGTTGAAGCGTGTTGAGGGTTTCGCCAGTGTAGGTGTTCCATACTTTTCTATGTTTGTGATTGCATTATTAGAGTAATCCGGGTGACGGAGATCGGTATATCATACGCGGTAAAATCGGCTGAGCCAGTGACTGCTAGCCCAGCGTCGGATGAAATCCGAGCTTGCCAAACAGCGCCCTTGTGGCCGACAAAGGTACCAATCCTGAAAATCCTCAGCAAGAGCAAGAGAACATGATTGGAGATACACTCACCAGTCCCCCGTGATGCCATCTCTAAGCATCGGGTAGTTGTCTATCCATATTAGTTAAACAAACTTTAGGAGCTGGCAATTTAAGTGCTCACCTTTGCACGCTGAAATGAGATAGTACTGGTCATCATCCACTACCGCCGAAAAGTCCAGATGGGTGACCGGCCGAGAGTGTCCATGACAGGTCAAAGGCACCACCTTCGTCGACTCTGGCACGGGCAACGCCGACTTCATCAGCGCTCTGTAAAGTCTCGACATGGTGGATGCTGGTTTCCTGACGACTCGAGAATGGAAGATGACGAAAGGATTGGAAGAAAACGGAAAGTACCGAACGCCATGGCTATATAGAAATATTGGGATTGTATCAATCGAGGATGCGGCCACCGGCAAGTTCCGAGCATGCGCCAAACAAATCGTTTGCCAGGCAAGATCCGCTCCTCATGTGACGTCGGTCAGACTACTGGAGATTGAGCTACTGGCTGCCTCTTGACGGATATCTCCGGAGTGGCATACTTTGGTGGAGATTCTGCCAGCATTACCAAACGGAGCTTCGAAGCATTGACTGTGCAACAGTGGTGCAATATATTCTGCTTGAGCTGTATAAGCAAAGTCCAGAGCATAGCAAGCAAACATATTGAAATAGTCCAGACGAGAATAAATAAAATGAATAGAGCATTGTAAAGCTACAGGACAGGAATTGGCTACATCCCCATATTAAACGGGCTAGCAAGCACCAAAGGTATTACTGAAGCCAAAACAGAAAGCTCCATGTAAGATTATACATGCTCTATAGGATGAAGACGCAGAGTAGTAGATAGCTTGCACAGCACGTCTACCTTTTCAATTGGCAATAGCAGAGATCAAATAGATCATGGCCGGCACGATGGTCTCCATATGGAAGCTCGATGTGGTAGAGGTCGAAGCACACAAATCAGCCAGTAACGGAGCACGGTGGAGCATCATCATGCCTACTGTCAAGTAGGCCTAAATGAACCACTGCGAGGTTTCGAACATCACGGACGTTAACACTCGGCGAGAGGGATTTTCCGTTCCCGAACTCGTTAGTGTTAAGTCCGTTGGGCAAGCATGTTATGTCCGACTTTGTATATAATGGCATCTACCCAAGATCTCAACTCTCGACCTAACCTCAACACTCGCACATTCCTCTCTTATTAACTTGCTCTGGACACAGAGCGACCTACCCATTCATACACTCGTGAAGTTTTAACAAGTCTCCGATCGCTTGGTGGACTATGGCGACTTATCGCCTCTCGGCCTCTCTTCAGGGCCATGACGATGATGTAAGTGATAGTTCACGGCCTCTGAGGGCCGAGTTATACCATATGGAGGTAATGTTCACGACATACTCACATATAATTACATATAGGTTCGCGGGTTAGTCTTTCCACACCCAAGCACTGTCCTCTCGGCCTCTCGAGACGCTACCGTGCGCATCTGGCTCCTCAGCTCATCTCAGCCTCCCACTTTCGACGCCACCATCTCTTCACAGGGTTCCGCCTTCATCAACGCCCTGACCTTCATCCCGCCAAGCAAGCAGTACCCTCAAGGACTGATCATCTCTGGTGGAAAAGACACTATCATCGAAGTACGACAGCCAGGAACCGCGCCGGATAGCAACGCTGAGGCGCTGCTCGTTGGCCACAGTCACAACATCTGCGCGCTCGACGTGGACTCGACAGGTCAGTGGATCGCCAGTGGGAGTTGGGATGGGACTGCAAGATTATGGAGGGTCGGCAAATGGGACTGCAAGGTCGTTCTAGAGGGGCACCAGGGGAGCGTCTGGGCGGTGATGTTCTGGGATGACAACACGATCGTGACCGGTAAGCTTTGGTGTAGTCTGTCCATATTGGCGTATGAAAGATCTGATGATGTACAGGATGCGCAGACAAACTCATCCGCGTCTTCCGACGTGATGGAACGCTCGTACGAACGATTCGTGGCAATAGCGAAGTTATCAGAGCTCTCTGTCGAGTCCCTTCCAATCATCCGTCGGGTGCTCAGATTGCGTCAGCCAGCAACGATGGAGTCATTCGATTGTGGGCTTTAGATGGACACCAACTCGGTCAATTGCGTGGCCATGATAGCTTCATCTACTCGCTCGCCAGTCTACCAAGCGGCGAATTAATCAGCTCCGGGGAAGATCGGACGTTGAAAGTCTGGCAGGGATCGAACTGTATCCAGACGATCACACATCCAGCTATCTCAGTGTGGTGCGTTGCGGCTTGTGCCGAAAATGGCGACATCGTCAGCGGTGCCAGCGATCGAATCGCTCGCGTCTTCACCAGGGACGAGCAGAGGCAGGCAGCCCCAGAAGTACTGCAAGCGTTCGAAGATTCCGTCAAGTCGTCATCGATCCCACAGCAACAGGTGGGGGATATCAACAAGGAGAAACTCCCCGGGCCGGAATTCCTGCAGCAGAAGCGAGGCACCAAGGAAGGCCAGGTGGTCATGATCCGAGAAGCGAACGGCAACGTCACGGCGCACCAATGGTCGACAGGGGCGCAGCAATGGATCAGTGTAGGAACTGTGGTAGACGCCGCGGGGAGCAGCGGACGCAAGCAGGAGTATCTCGGGGAAGACTACGACTATGTCTTTGACGTCGACATCAAAGAAGGGTCTCCACCTTTGAAGCTGCCCTACAACCTCTCGCAGAACCCATACGAGGCCGCCAGCAAGTTTCTTCAAGAGAACGAGTTGCCGATGAGCTACCTCGACCAAGTAGCCAACTTCATCACGACCAACACCCGCGGTGCCACCATCGGTCAATCCCAGCAGGAGACGAATCAAGCACCGGGCCCCGATCCCTTTGGCACCGAATCTCGATACCGACCTGGTGACGCGCTACCTCCTTCCTCGCACTCACCACCCCCGCCGAAACCCAAGAAGCTGCCTCAAACGACATTTCTGTCTATCAAACAAGCCAACCTGAAGACGATCCAGAAGAAGATCGAAGAGCTAAACCAGCAGATGATCACTGATGGGAACAAAGATCTCTCGCTCAACCCGTCGGATCTGAAAGTTCTCCATGAGCTGATCACCTATCTCGAGATCACTCCAGCGACCTCACGACCGAGATCTACATCCATGGTCAGCGCCGGAGTGAATCTCGTTCTGCGGATCATCATGCTGTGGCCCCCCGCCCAGCGTCTTCCGGGACTTGATCTGTTGAGATTATTAGCGGCCGAGACTCCCGCGTTAGCGAAATATCGTTCGGCAAGCGACGAGTCGGTCATCGATGTCCTCGAACGAAGCGGTGTATTTGGGGATATGGAAAGGGGGAATAATATCATGCTTGCGGTCCGGACGTTTGTTAATCTATTCGAGACGGTGGAGGGGCGTGATCTCGTGAAAGGGAGATTCGAGCAGGTACGTAACGTCTGTGTCTTTTCTTGTACGAAGTACATCTTCTCCTCCCACCCATCCAAGATGGAACGACATGAATGAATGAATGAATAAGCCAGCTAACGAATAATAGATCTTCAACCTGACTTCTCAAATCCCATCTACCCCCTCTCTGAACACTAATCGAAACCTCCTCATCTCATACACTACCCTGTTTATCAACTTCTCCGTCCTATTTTCCCAGTCTTCTTCCAACTCATCATCATCCTCTACAACCGCCCCGACCAGCAACTCCGACCACCAAAAACAAGAACAACCTATCAACATCCGCGCCATCCTCGGATCTCTCCAAATGATTCTACAGAGCGCTTCAGACTCAGAAGTCCTCTACCGTTCCCTCGTCGCTTTAGGAACGGTTCTTCACGCCGTCGATTCGCCAACAGGGAAATGGGCCCTGCAGTCTTCGTCCTCGGGTCCTACTACTACTACTACTACTACTACTACTACTACTTCAGGACAAGGACAGAAAGGAGATGCGAATGAGAATGAGAATGGGGGAATGGGATTACTCGTTCTAGCGAAGAAGATTAAACAAAAAGCGAAAGAACCGAGGATTCAGGAAGTGGTAGGCGAGATTGAAGAACTCGCTGTCTCGAAGAAGACGATGAACAACGTCAAGAATAAAAGGTCGAGATCTCCGTCTCCTTCGTAGATTGGGATTATGATTTCGGTTGGCGCTTAGAGTGCTTGGAAGGGATAGATGGAGAGCTTAGAAGTGATCAATGGAGAGATGGAGAGATCATGGATGAGACAGGATAGATTAGAGTAGGATAGAATAGAAGTTTTCGAGCGTTGGTCGTGTGTTACAGTCTACGATTGAGAAGTGATGAACTACTGTACGTGTGCGAAGTTGGTTGTGCTTATGTCTTTAATCTACGGAGAGCAAACTAAGGGTGCGTGTACTACGCTTGGATAGATGTGCGATTGGTTCGGTAGGTGCTAGGCTACCGATAGAAGTCACCTCACGCCCCCCAACTACTGTTACGATGGAACGATGATAAGAGTATAGGTAATAATTGTGTTGTTCGTCATCCATCCATCCGCTCAATGGAGGTAGGTTGGTGGAGGTGAATTCCCATAGTAGGAAGAATTAAGGAGAGTGAACGGAGTCAGCATTGATGATGATAGCGTTGGCCTAAACACAGCGAAGGTCCTGTTGCATGGATATATATGATGAAAGTCGAGAATTGTATCATGATTTTTCGGCCAACGAAAAGTTGAGACGAAAGGTTCTGTGGAAGCAGGGCAATCAAAGGCGCTCTTCACTAAACTGATTGCTCACGATTCAGCAGAGACGCGGTAGCCACTACTTGGCACCCCCACATTACAAGTCGTCCGCCAGTAAGTAGTATGGCCCAGGTGAGCCTCTTCCATTGTTATGCTATGCAATGCTATGCGATTCTTCTCCATGCAGAGCTAAATGCACCGACTCAAAGCTAGCCAACATGCCACAGAGCGAAACTCTACTACAACAGATCCTGGCCAAAGTAAAACGAGAACTAGCCAACGTGCAACCAACCAAGCGAGATTCGATAACTCTCCATACGGGACGAAGTAGAGCGAGGCGTCTCTCTAGTCGAGCAAGCTACCAGGATGAGAATCCACCGCTCCATCACCTTTGCTTCCTTCCCCATCCGCCTTCTTGGAAGAAGATGACGGCGAATGCTGCTGCGCTTCGCTTATGTTCGAGACAGAGGAGTAGTCTAACTTCTGACGCCATACTGTCCTACCCTGCTGCTCTCCATTCTTCTGTTCTTCTTCTCCGCCTCTTCCTCCTCCATTCCCACTCTTCCCTTCCTTTTTCTTCACGGCAACATTAGTGACGAAGGATGAAGCACGGACTGCAGCTGGCTCTGGCTCTTTCTTAACCGGAGAGATGGTGCGTATGTCCTCGTCAATCTCAACGTCCATGTCGAGAAGAGATGCTGTTGGAGCTTCGTGCTTCTTTCTTCCCTTGCCTTTCTGCCCTTCATCGCGGTTACCCGTGAGAGTTGAGGCAGCCAGTTCATCCGTAATCAACGGGATGTTGAATGCATGACTTGGCATTGAAGGTGGAGTAGTAGTCGAATTATCATCATCGGCTGGGTCGAGATCGACGAGAAGGGAGCTCGGCAGTGAGGGGGAGGCCCCGTTGCTGTCCTTCTTCTGCTTGGCCGAGAACTTGTCACGGTACTGTTTCTCATCCAACTTCCCGGCTGCGGCTCGCTGAGCAAAATTGGTCCAGCCGGACGTCTTCGGCTGTCGACCCGCCTTCTCACGGGATGTCGGACTCCTTTGATTGGATTGGGCCTGATGCGGAGCATACAGTCCTTTGGTTGGCTGTGATTTTGACTGATTCTTCATGTTGGACGATGGCTGGGCGGCTGCTTTGTTGTTATTCTGACCGCAGCGACGACATGCGCAGGGTTTGACTGAGCAGAGCTTGGAGCATCTATGACCGCATGCGAGCGCCTCCATACAATCCTGCTCGCACATAAGGCCGTCATGTTTAAAACTTTCAACGTGTCAGTCAATGAAATCTCAACATCATCGGTAAACAGAAACAAACTCACGCATGACATTTCAAGTCGCAGATATGCCCGCAATTGAGTTGCTCCCCGCAAACACGTTGACAGCCGCCCTGATTGCCCCTCCAAAAACTAGGGTCTACATGGTTATGAGTAAGTTGAGCTCTGCGATCTGTCAAAAAGAAGCTTCTGTACCTGAGATCTCCATATCCTGCTCGTGCCGGGTGCATTTGATTGGCAGCACAGAGCCAACTCGCAACGGCGAATTCAACATGCTCTTGACTACCTTTGCCCATAGTTTACTGCGCATAGCCAAGAGTTGAATGTTGCCGAATAGAAAAAAGCCATTTCGGGCGCGCTGGAACCAGTTAGCCATTATACATCGTTGGAATCCGGTGAAGTGACGTACAGATAGGGCCACACAGACACGATTTTCATTCTGGACAGGAATTTAGCAGTTGAGGCATGAAGTAACTGCTTCCTGAAGTGCCACACATACCGCGAGAAACCCGATGTTGCCCTCCCTGTTATTCCGGACGAGCGACAAGAGCACGATATCGTTCTGCTCTCCTACAACTACTTGTGAGCCAGGATTCCGACAACTCTACTGATGGGAACAGTACCCTGGTACGAGTCGACCGTCTTGACATTCAAGCGACCGAGAAACACCGGTTTTCTGCTAAGCGTCTTCCAGATAATCCTGCGCTGACCGTTGTAGAAGGTCAGCACGGTGATGCGCTCGGGCTTGACGCCGTTGAGCGTGAGATAGTTGAAGAAGCCAACGATCATGTTGGCTTCTTGGCGGTTGCAGCAAGACGAGTGTTCGTCTCGGGATTCCGGCCACGAGTGGCCGAAGAAGTAAGATCGCACTTCGCCCATGCCGGGCACCTTCGGTCGAGACAGCACCGATTGGTGATCCGTCATGTCCGGGTAGATGCTGGCCAGGTTTCTGCGAATCTCTGGGATCATCCGTCGCTGACACTGCAGCATCGAAAAGTCAATGCCGTTGTTGAAAAGGCGCTCGAACATCGACACGTCGAGGTGAACTGGCTTTCTTTCGAAACCTTTTACTGTGCAATGCGCCCGGAGCTGTTTGTGGTCGCTGGTCTATCGTCAGTACATCCGCCTTCTAGTGCATCCAGATGTTGGGGCACCAACCCGACAAGAATGAGATGCTCGAGCGATTCGACACAACCGGCGGTCACCAGTGCCTCGAGCGTCTCGGCTGCCTCCTCCACTATCATAATCTTTGGACGCACGCTGGCAATCAGCGGACGATACTTGCCCAGCCCCGTTGCGGTCATGCCGACGATCTTTGCGCGCTCCAGGACCACCGAGTCACTCTCCCAGCTTCCCAATCGCATGTCCCGGGCGACCTTGACGTATTCCTCGGCTTCTTTACGAAAGCTGTCGCCAATCATGGCCATCGCTCGCTTCTCCAGTTCGAGGTACACCGGCGCACGAACGTTTTGCGGGACGTTCCAAAGATCGTCCATGTCCAGCGCCTTCTGGACCGTGCGTGTGCTGATCCCATAACGTTGATGAAGGGCCATTTGCCGCTTGATGGGCCTCCACGGCCCACTGAGGCCTTCGATATCATCCTCAATCGCACCCGAGTCGGCTTCCAGCTCTCTAGGCTGCTCACCTTCGAGGTCTGAATCCTCGAACTCCAGTGCGCCGTTTTCGCGGTAATCATCGTCAAGCATCCGAGCTTCTTGGTCAACCGACACGAGTTCGGTAGCAAGCCACTTGATCATAGGAGATGATACTGGCACGGACCGGTGGTGCACCACCCAGTCCTTCCCATCTTCCTCCAGGCTGCGCCGCTGTGCATCCCGCAGGAGGCCGAGCCGATGCAGCTCGTCGGCTGAAAATGGCTCGTTACGCTTGATGAGCGGTTCCAGCGCCTTCGACATCTTATCGTGAAGCCGATCCAGTCTGTTCCAAGCGGGCTTTCTCGAGCTTCCCTCGAGATCCGGTGGTGACCGGCGCCGACGGGCTTTGAAGAGGGTATGCTTCTCGATCTCCTCGTCCGACGTCCTGCTCCCCAGTCGGATGAATTTGTCTTCATATCGCATGACATGACGCAGCATCTGGTCCAGTGCATGATTGGTGTGAGAGACGACGAGGATTGGGGGGTCATCGTCCGACAGTCGGTTCAGGAGAAGTTGAAGGAGCGCCACCGACACGTGCGTCTTGCCGGTTCCCGGTGGACCCTGAACGATGGCCAAGCGTTTGGTTAGCATTCGCTGAACAGCTTGAAGCTGCGACTCGTCCAGAGAAGGCTTCGGGATGTGCGGAAACGATTCCAGGACGTTGGCATGTGTCAGCGTTGGTCTGCTGGCTTCGTCCTTTGTCAGGCTTGACAGGTCGATAATTGGATTTTTGACCATGTGGTCAGGGACTGGGATGCTCTTCTCCAGGTGAACCAGATGCTCCGACAGCGGGAAGCTGCAACTGATTAGCTCGAATCATGACGCTCCCAGCTGGTTGATGTATTCACCTCTCCTGCGTGAGCCGCTGTAGCCCCACCAGCGTATGCCTCACGGACTCAAAGTAGCCTGACTTGGCCTCGACCATGACCCACTGCTCGGTCGGGTCCACCACGCATTCGCTCGGCTTCGTGAAGAAGATGTCGACTTCCGGTGGACTCCGCTGCACGCCCGACAAGGGTCGGGCCGCCACCACCGCCATGACACACCGCGACTGAAACATGTCGGCCGCGGGAGTTAAAGCGACCAGGGTGCCAGCGAGTAGGCGCTTCGACTGGTGCCATCTGATCCGCTTGCCTGCGCGACGCGTCGAAAAGATGAGCTGAGCAGCAGGCCCTTGATGTGACAAGGTGTATCCTGTCACATACACCTTTCGAGTAAGTCAGCCGACAGTTTTAGCAGACGATCATTTGAGGATCGAGGTGAACATCTACCGACCTTGTCATAGATGGATGTGATGTTACTGTCACCCATCTGCGGCATCATTCTGACCTCACGAATTGCGTCGCGAAGTCCACGGAGGGTGTCCTCTCGCAGGAGCTCATAGTGAGCTCGAAGATAGTCTTCTTTGCTTTTCCAAGGCTTGTCGATATAGTTGTCGGGTGGCGTTTTGTCGGCATTGCAGTTCCACACCTCGCTGGCCTCAGGCAGCTCCGGCCGTAGCAGCCAAGAGTCGGGAGGCGTGTCCGCCGGGGGGACAAAGGGCTGGCCATACTGTTTGACCAGTGGGTTGGCCCGTCGAGGGCCGTTATCACGCCCCATCGAATCCTCGCTAGCTGTTCAGGATGGCAGTCCGCTAGGAGTCGTTGTCGTCGGAGTTCGAGGTGAAACAAACTATGGGATGAGGAGATAGCTGTTCTTCTGTTCCATCCAGAAAACCAACGTCGAGAAGCTGATGTGGAGGGACGTTAACTAGAGAGATAAAATAAACACCGAGCGAATAAATCAAGGCGTACGGGAATAGCTTGAAGAGGACCCAAGCACGTACTAAGTGGTTGTTGGGGAAATAGACAAGGCAGGGCAAGGCGATAGTGACTATGCTGGCATGAACATGCACTCACCCACCTTTTCCCACAAACAAGATCTTTTTGTAGTGATGTCGCGCCGTACTGCTCGACCGTGCTTGGAGCACCAGATGTCGTTGATATCAAAACAGCTTTGACACCAACACCACTACCTCCAAGGTAAGAGGCGACCGGGTTACCTATGCCGGTTCCAGTTGGCAGACTCGTTTCACCTTAGGTCCCAGTAGGTCAAGTAGGATACATTATCACACTCAGGAAGGGTAATCCACAATCACTAGGAGCGTGGTGTTGGTCCTGGGGCGATAGCACTTGATCCGAGCACTGGCTGGAAAATATGGTGTGGGGTGTGTAAGAGAAAAGAACATCACGTCAACATCACGCCGACGTTATGATTATGTCGTCCAGAAGAGGAACATGGACGGAGGGACCTGGACAGTGTGAGAACACTTTGGAAGAAGGCAGACCATGGACGGAATCGTGGAGATGTAGTGCGTTGCATGGGGAACAGCACATCGGCTGCATCAACGGGTGTGCGATGCACACGACGCCATTCTTCCCTGCATGCAAGGGAAAAATATTGAATATTCACTTGCGATCACAAGTGAATGAAACTGGTATTGATCATGTTCAGCCGGAAAGGCCGAGGAGGAAACTCAGGCAGTTGTCTTAGACGCTGGTCGTCCAAGATGGAGAGAGGTAGTCCAGGGACATGATCCAGGCAGGTACGGGCATGACTTAGATCTTGGCACGAGTGTGGGCAATTCGGATTGATTGTGATTGATTGCGCACGATCGGCATCGACCCGCTGCTGATGTGTGGCATCCAGGGAGTGCGAAGTCACGAACAACTCCCGGATTGTCGTCAAGGGTCCCGGGCTGACATGAACAACTTCATTTTCATATGAAGGCCGAACGAATGGCTTGGTCTGTCGGGAGTGCAAACCTCCAAGCTTGAACCCCGCCCTCACCGGCTTGCTGGCAGCAAACACCGTCATCCAGAGACATCAATACGATATGGCCTCGCAAGATGTAGTGCCAGCTGGATTGACCACGCTGGAGCCACCTCGGATGCGGCCCGAGGCTGTCACGGCCAGCGTGTATGACATCTTGCCGACGATTGCAGCGCCGCATAGCACCTCCATCAATGCCATCGCGGCCACGCCGGACCTGCGCTGGGTCTTCAGCGGAGGAGCGGATGGCTACATTCGGAAGTTCGACTGGGTGGACACCGCCAACGGGAAAGTGATGCTGACCGTCGCTCAGCGACATCCCTTTGTCGACAGCGTCACTAAAGCCGGCGTGCTGCTGAGTTACTGGGAAAATGAAGAGCCGCAGCGTAGGTGAAGCTGATATTAAAGAATCGTGGAGTATCACGGGAAAACGAATAAATGAACTGACGATAAACCCAGTCAAGAGTCCAACGACGCTACAGCCAGAGGATGACTTATCGCTGTCCCCAGTATATTCGCTGGCGGTGCATTCCCAAGCGCTTTGGTTGCTGTCCGGTCTGGATTCGGGAGGTATCAATTTACAATCGGTGCGGCACGACGAGGGCAAGCGCATTTTCTGCCTAAAAAAACATGCGTCGGCTGTGTCCGTACTCACGCTCAGTCAAGATGAAAAATCGGTCTTGTCCGGCAGCTGGGATAAGATTGTATGCGATTGGGATCTTCATACCGGTCAGGTCCGACAAGAGTATCATGGCAGCGGCGGACAGATCTCGGCCATCGAGTTCCGGCCGACATCGAGTCTGCCCGTGCCCGCAGTATCCGAAGAGGTGTCCAAGAGCAATGGCACGCTATTTAGCAACAATGCCGAACCCCCGTTGAGCAATGGCCTGGTGGGCGAGCTGTCGAGACAGTTGGAAGCCTCAGGGCAGTTCGAAGACGGTCTACCAGAGACGCAACCATCTCCGGCGAATTCACTCTTCAATGGAAGCAACGATGCCGATTCGTTATTCGAAGATCTGGATGACAAGAACGGCTTGGTGGGCCTGCCAGGGAGTAGCTTTCCCGATGACGAGGAAGACGAGTTTTCGCGGGCTATCGTGAATGGCCTTCAACAGTCGGAAGGGACCGGTGATATAAATGTTGATATAGGAGCTCCTACGACGGCTCCTACCGAGGGATTACTACCAGTGGCGGTCGATCCGCCGTCATTATATGATCGATCCAGCGAGACGCTCGAGGCCAAAGATGTCGACCCATCGGGAGCACCGGTCGTGTCGGAGAACAGCTCCGAGGCCACGATGACGCTGGCCGCCGATGGATCATCCCAAGTCTTGACCAATGGAATACCGCACGCCGAGGAGAACCTTCCATCCAGCTTCGAACCGCAGGGCGGTCCCGTGCAAGACGTTACTATGGATGACGCTCCTCCACTTCCTCCTTCACAAGCTAAAGCGGAGTCGACGCCTCCGGAGCCGCCAGCAGCGTCGGACACGACCTTTCTCGCGGCGTCGATGGATGGCACTCTACGAGTGTGGGATCGTCGACAACCGACCCCCGTCGCTACGATTCTGCCTCGTAATGTGCCGCCGTGGTGTATGAACGCGTGCTGGTCACCCGATGGAAACACCATCTATGCCGGTCGCCGGAACGGCACGGTGGAAGAGTACAGCTTGCATAAAGGGCTCCGACAACCTGAACGAGTCTTCAAATTTCCTCAGGGCAGTGGACCGGTCAGTGCCATCAAAGCCATGCCTAATGGCCGTCATCTTGTATGGTAAGTCATATCATCCCGATTACAGTCGCCCCATACCCATCAAGGCAAGATTCTACGAAACACTGGCAATGATCTGACGTGAATGATGAAAAAGTGCATCATTTGATATCCTCCGACTCTACGACCTCAAACAACAACCATCGACAGCTAGACATTCCATCGTCCCCTTCTTGATCGTTCCCGGACATCGAGGTGGGGTCATTTCCACGCTCTATATCGATCCCACGTGTCGATATCTACTGTCTGCGGCAGGTAATCGAGGCTGGGAAGGGAGTTCGACTGAAGTCTTGCTCGGATATGAGATTGGGGTGCCTCCTTGATGTCTTTTTGTCTTTCTTACTTTGATCTCTTTCCATGTAAGATTTTTCTCAAATCATTTTCGACCGGTAATCACGGTGACGTGGGCGCCCCCAGGTGGCTTATAGGGTATCACAAGAAAGGGCTTACTTGGTGCCTGCCAAGCGAGACGGTAGGGGCGCGAGTCAAGGAGACTCAAAAGCCATGGCGTTATGCTCGACTGTACATGTACCATCTATCAACTTCCTGAAATACCCGTTCCAAATCGTCCTAACTTAATCGACTAATCCTCGCATTTCCAGTTTATGGATGATTGGCTGGCGGGCACACAGCACCCGTGTCTGACCCGAAATACTGTCGGGGTTAACCGTGGCCAATGGGGGGTACGTACCGTCCCCCCTCGCTCGCAACGCGAGCGAGCCACCTAGCCCTGCTAGGTGGCTGCCACCTCAACGCAAGAGCCTAGCTCAACGAAGGACTGCGTACTAGGGAAGCCACAACGCTCGAGCAAAGAACAACAACACATTGGTTCATTGGTTACGGTAAACATTCCATCGAAGTAGCTAGCTACTTCTTTCCTTTTGCTAGTTTGTTATAAGAGTATCTTGTTACCTTCTAACCGGTCTACCTTGGTAAATGTCCGATCTCCTTCCTTGCTACACAGATAGCTAAATAAGCTCAGTCTCACCTGCCAATTTAGCTTGCTACCTTTTTTGTTAGCTAGATATCTAGCTAATGATCTAGCTTGCTAGGAACCTACCTAGTTGCTTGACTCTGGCACGCTTTGGGGATAAAGCCAGGGTCTCCTTGCTTGCTTCTTAGCTAGCTTTGCCTCGTCCCTCTGTTGTCGTTCCAAGGTGCGTTGCTCTTTTGCTGCTCGTTTGATAGCTGCTTCTTCTTCTTTCTCCTGCTTCCTTTGCTCACGGCGTGCAAGCCGTACTGCTTCCCTTGTTAGCTTCTCTTGCTCTTTGCTAGCTTTCTTCTTGGCACGTTCAACTGCTCTAGCTTCTTTCTCTCTTATTTGTTCCAAAACAGCTGCTTCTCTCTCCCGTACCATCTTTCTTGCTTCCTCGGCTGTCACCACCCCACCTTTCTGTGTCCATTTTTTCGTTCGCTTTTGTCAAATTGCTCGGGCAATTTCAGCTGTTTTGGTGGTAACTAGATCCTCAGCTACCAGTTGCCCGGTCATTGCTTGTGATACATTTCCTTTCACAAACATCTGAACCTTCTTTTGTACCTCACTGGCTAAGCTCATGCCTTCTAGCTCCTTGCCCTGACGTTATAGTGTTCTTATCGTCAATGGTATTGCTGCCCAACAAGCAACATTGTCAGATCTGATTGGTGATGGGGTACGAGATGCTGGAGGTTTATACTCCCGTAGCTTGGTCAAAGCTACTGCAGGGTTGAAAGGAACCAACCCAGTCTTGCAAAAGCCAGAGAGGATAGAGGTAGCTTTGAATGTTTCTTTACATATAGCCACTAAGGAAGCAAAGAATTCTATCTTGTTGTAGCCTTGGCAGCCGGTTCAGGTTGCTTGATCAATGGCTTCGGCATGATGATGCTTATAGGGTTGAAACAGTACCACGTTAAGTGGCTGGAAGAAGTGCGTAGCGTGAGGAGGAAGGCAAAAGACTACCACTTGATGTTGATCGCAGTATTGAACAAACTCGTAAGTACAATGAGAGGCGTTTCCATCAAAGAGCAGAAGTCGATGAGTTCCCTTCTGACGTCTTGCACTGGCTACTTGAAAGTGTTGTAGCCAGTCATAGCTTAGTTCATTGTTCGAGTATCCTGTATCCGATACTCCAAAGACGTAGCTATCAGTTATTTTCGTGTTCGTAAACCAGCTATCCATGTGAAGTTTGCCAGGGAGGATGATCATGGGAGGTATCACGTTCCTATCAGCAGCGATGCACTCCATGACCGTCACTAGCTCTCGGCTGCTAGAGCTAACAAGGTAAGACTGCCTCTTTGCTTCTTTGGTAATGATCTTTTGATCTTTTCCTATATCAATACGGAACCCCGTTTCATTCATATTATAGATGTCACCAGGCTGAAAACCATATTGCTCAACCACTTTGCGGAAAGCTTGAAACCAAGCAGCAATGCGAATAGGGCCGTGAGAACACTTCCTTTGAATATCTAACGTCTTCTGCTTCTTGACAGAATACTCTGGATGGCGTTTCAAAAATCAAGTAGCCCAGTGGGAATCAACAACTGGAGGCGGAGTGCTCAAGTTCTCATGATTCATGGCCAAGATTGTGTTTGCACACTTAGCCAATATAGCTTGTCGTACTGAGGTACCTATTGCATCTAGCCGGTCGAGGTACTGGTACACCGTTAGCTCTTGTGCTGATGATAGCTTCCTGCCTGCTGGAGAGCGAGCTGATTTAGAAGACCGGCCATTTAGCCTGGCTTGCAAGCGCGATCCTGGCACAGCCCAAGTGCATGCGTACGCAGCAACGTTGGGCCGATCAAGATCAGATATAGCTGCTAACGCATCTTGAATGTGTGCCTCTTGCTTAGCATATACTTTAGGCATTGCTGGAATGTTACTCTGAGGTAGAATTGCAAAGATGCGTTGTGGTAGAATCTAATTTATATGTGTGTGGCTTCCCTAGTGTGCAGTCCTTCGTTGAGCTAGGCTCTTACGTTGAGGTGGCAGCCACCTAGCAGGGCTAGGTGGCTCGCTCGCAACGCAAGCGAGGGGGGACGGTACGTACCCCCCATTGGCCACCGTTATAAGTGACCGTGTGCTAGAAGTCAAGGAGCGATCGCCTTTTGACCTAGCGGACTCACTTCCGCCCACAATACTCTCTATTCAAGTTTGTCCACACAAAAAGCGGCTGACATGAGAAGCAGCAATATCGCTCATAGCCGCCGCCGCTAACCTCATTGACTTCTAACCGTCTTTCCATCCTTGGTTCAATCATGGTATGGCTCGTCATCACCTGCCATATTGACCGGAGTGGAGAAATGGGGGGAGCACGACCACGATGTTGTGCTTGACATACGGGATCTCATTCAGTCCCTCGCAGAGATCACGATCATCATCTC
>QQTW01000640.1_pt1 | contig 22493 bp, 25 predicted proteins | sample 1904831 | NCBI WGS metagenome assembly QQTW01 (sample SAMN09435610, study PRJNA476489) | Subsurface metagenome, whole genome shotgun sequencing project. | reverse complement strand
ATCTGCTGCCGTGAACGCCAGGAACGCTGGATGGTTGATACAGCATTCGCCACCCTTGTCTGTCTGATTTGTGCTCGGCATAGGTAACCCTTGAAGACGGCTTGCAAGATAACAATATTATTCCGAATTTCGTTGAACCTCTTCTTCTCCTTCTGGCCACGGAAAATTCTCTGAATCGTTGTCGCAGCCTTCGCACGGCGACTGTGATAAGCCAGGAATCTAGCAAAATGGCCTCTGGATAAGGACTGGAACGATATGATCGAAGCTCTTGCCTCGAGGTACTTGCGGCGATAGTACTTGCAACGAAGATTCTTCTGGATCATGACTGCACAAGCGTTCAATCGTGATGTTCGAAGGTTCTCAAGAAATGCTAACATCCCGGCACGGAAAAAGATCTTCGTCAGACCTAATTGGTACTTATTAAGACCGGGTACGCTGCCAGCGCCGAGTGCTTTCTTCAAGATCGCATTAGCCATCTCTCGAATTTCCGACGTCCAGGATTGCGAGGGCACGAGCATGTAGTATCGTAATGCAAATTCTTCATACGTCCAACGGGTCGGATATCCTGCGCAGCTGATTCGTACCGTCTCGAGGACTCCGCATGCCCTCAACTGGCTTAGAACCATTGGTCCTTCGAATTTCCAAGCTTCTTTGCTCTCGTTAGGCTTTATGCATCGAATGTAATGTACATCCGTGGAATTGATGGTGTTCATCAATTCGATGAGGGACGCCTTGAAAATCCCGCCGAGTGTAGGCTTCCGGTTGACCGCTACACCCATCCTACGCCCAGGAGCGGCTACTTGTCTTGACGTAGCTGCCGCTGCTGAGTCCTTCTCGCGGACCTTGGACGCAGCTTCGAGAACCTCGCCCAAGAATGGGCTCGTCGAAAGCCTCAAGACCTCCATATGCTCGTCCGGAACGGTATCACGATTCTTCTCAATAAAACCGTCAGACTCGTAAGTTACATCAATAGCGTAATGGCAGACTGTGAAGGCGGACTTGCCAAACCGAGGCTTCTTGTAGAAATCCTGTTTGTCACCTGCAAAGTTGTGATGTAACTTGGTAACGAACTGCTCATCAGATCCCATGGGCAAACGAGACTCTTCATCCAAAAGGGCGAGTATGCCGAGCTTTCCCTCAATCAAATCGATGCAAGGCTGATTGTCCGAGAAGTCTATGAAGGTCCAATCGATTTGCTCCCTGAGATATTCTTCCTGCTCAAGCTTGAAAACATGCTGATTGAACTCTTGCTGCAACTTCTCGTTGGCGTAATTGATGCAGAACTGTTCAAACGAGTTTTTCGCGAAATGTTCGAACCCGTAGATGTCCAGCACTCCTATGAAAGAATTTGCACGGTCTAAAACCTCTGCTGTTGCAAGGCCAAGGTTGATATTTTCGACAAGCCAGTCGAAAAGGCTAGAGTAGATGAATTTTGCAACTGAATCTCTGACAACAAGAGCTTGCTGTTGGGTTAAATTTGACATGATCTTCTCCCCTCTGGTAATTAGCTGCTTCTTGACCGTCCATTTCGCGAATTCGCTCGCGTCGACCCCGAGCATGTGGCATGCTCGAGTCAGAGAAGGTTCAGTGGCAGCGAGGACAGAGTCCGTGCGTGTAGCTGTAATTTTGACATTCCCTAGATGTAGTAATGCTCCCAGGATGCGGAAAATCTCGGCTTGCTTCTCCTCTGTCACGCCTATAGTGCTGAGAGACTTCCTAGTCGCCTCAAATTCGGCCTTGTCGTCAAATCCTCCAATTGTAGGAGAGCCTCCTTGGTTCAGATAGTCGAAGTGTTCCACCGGTAAGAGTCCTAGGCTCTCACGTTCCGTATCTGTAGCTCCTGCAACCAGTTGGTAGAAGATATGATAATTCCTTTCCTTGAGAGGCTGAAAGACGAGCCGTGATCTCTCAAGCAGATAAGTCCGTATCTTCGCCCCTATTATTTCTTGCCCTTTATCGAACATGATCTCAATGTACTTGCCGAATCGGGACGAATTGTCATTTCGCGTAGTCTTTGCGTTTCCGAAGGCCTCCATGATTGGATTGGTTGCGAGGATCTGCTCTTCCGTTTCGCTCATTGCATCTACCCTGCCTTTCCCTCGTTTCCCCGGCCGCTCCGGTGACTCTCGGGTTGCAAAGTATCGCATGATGTATTTGGCGCTCACGGTCTTGCCCGCCCCTGACTCTCCAGATACCACGATGGTCTGATTATTGTTGTCCCGGATCATGTCCCTGCTTGATGTTAGTGCCAGTCAGAAGACGCTAAGTGAAGATGTATCCTCACGTGAAAGCCTCTTCTGCAATGGCAAACAGATGTGGCGCTTGCGAGGCTCGTTGCTTCCCTGCATAAACTTGTACCATACCTGGAACATACAGGGAATCGACTCGCGCAAAGGGATTGGTTGCTATTAGAACGATGCCACTGTAGGTATATATCTCTTTCTGCAGGTATCGTAGCTTGATAGCTTGGAGGACTTCATGTTGTCAGCAAACGGACCATTAGAACGACAATGATCAACATACCTGCCGGTTCATTAAGATGTGACAGGCTAGTAAGATCATCGCTGGCTTCTAACATAGAGGGATTCATGAGAGGGGGGAGTGTCGTATTGCGTTCGTCTTGCAGTACAGCCGTCACTGTCTCTACCCATTTTGGCTATCCCATAGTAGCACCAATTAGCGTTGATGCTCTGCACAGTGTCCATTGATCTGAAGTGTTACCTCGCCATTTGCAAGCCGAAACAGCAGCCTAACTTTGTCCCCTTCCACCGTCTTCTTCTCGACCTCCGAGGCAATCCATCCCTCTGAAGGATCGGGCTGCCAGGCGCGGGTCCCAACATCGTAGCTGTGTGCCATGGGAGCAACACTGCCAGTAGGGGTGAGGTCTAATAATTCAGGACGCAGTATCAGGTCGGTCACAGTTGCACTCCAGCAGGTGGTCAGCGAATGACCTGGTGAGTTTTGGCCTCTGTGGCATCAGCAGACTGGGAAATCTGTGAGCAACATAAGTGTTCCTAACGTAGCCATCGAATAAGTTTAATGTTTATCGTTGAGACAGTGATCCAACGGCAGATGCCGCTAGTCGGGACACGAAAGGGGCGAGCAGCTTAGCCCGAGGCTAGGTGACAGACGTCGTGGCACATACAAATGTTTTACTAGCGATAGAACTCCACACAACACAACAACCACAACGCCAAAACTAGCAGTAATTACATACAAATTTCAGTACTGAGTCTGCAAACCATTGCGCTCAATGCACTGTTCCATGCGCATAGGCATCTCTCTAATATAATTCCGAATAGATTCCTGTGAAATTAACGCCCACTCCTGTAGTATAGCCCTTTTCAGCTGTGCCTTTGTCGTACACTTATGAGACTTGACTCTCTGTTTCAGCATCCTCCAGACGTTCTCAATGGGGTTAAAATCTGGAGATGTAGGCGGATTTGCATAGTAATGTAGGTCGATTCCCTCCTTATAGACCCTAACTGGATTTCGTGTGGACGCAGTTCCATGAGAACTGTCATTATCCTCCTGCAAAATGAAGCTGCCTTCACCTTCTCGACAGGCCCTATGACGTGGTTCCACGTGCGGAACTAGGATTTCGTCGATATAACGTCTATGTGTGAGTTTACCACCACTACACTTCTTCAGATCCTCCTCCTGCGGCTTTTGCCCCTTTTTCTTAGCCTTTTTCACCTGTTTCTGGGCCTCCTCAGCAGCCGCATCATCACATCCAAAGAAAACTAAGTCAGATTTGTGGTCCCAGGAGACCATGGCCCATATATGAAAGCAGGTAGTGCCGCGTTTGCGTTTATGTTGCATGCAGTTCAGGCAAAATCGTTCCTGATTATTGCGTATAACAAGATCATGTCGCCGTTGATTCAGAGCAAAGTGGCATTCATTGCTGAAATAGATCTAATAATATCAAATTAGTAGGAGAAATCCTATGTAAATAGATGAAGATCTACCTGTTTCCAGCGGTTCATTGGCCAACTCCCATGTTCATGAGCAAAGATCTCTCGTTTCTTGACAGTTTCAGGACTCAAATAGCTCTTTTGGCATGCTCGGCACTTGCTATAGTCAGCCCTATTCATAGCTCTATGTATAGTGCGAGAATCAGCCGTCACATCCACCTCCTGCCCCAGAGCTTCCCATGACATGACGCGCTTGCTATATCTTCCACTGATCGCTTTTATCATCTTTTCTATGGTATCTCTATCAATCTTTGGTGCTCGGCCGGTGCGAAACTTGTCATCTCGTCGAGAAGACTCCGTTTTTAGTATGTGATAGCCAGTTCGAGGAGGTATATCCAGTTTCTTAAAACACTGTGATTTTGACAGGCCACTATGCATAACAAGTGCACGTAGGGCAGCCTTAGTGGGTGTAGCATGTTCACCGCGATTCTCACGAGGTTCGTTGATTACAATGGCAGGTTCTGGCGTGAAAGGCATTGTTTTGATGTGTGTTTACATAGTAAATCATGAGGGAGTTCGCTAATATTTGCAGTAGTAACATTTAGTATGTGCCATCACCTCTGACATCTAGCCTCGGCCTACCTAAAGGTACAGTAGTACCGTGGACCTGAAGGTAACCTTATATAAGCAGCTGTTTGGGAACGTCGTAGGCCATACTATAAGTGATGAAAGCCATCTACAGCTTCCATATCTCGACTGATCCCGTAAACCGAGGCAGCGATTGTGGCGGAAAACATGTTGCTGTAATTGTAGCTCTCCACCGGGTCGTTACCTTACTGTGTCTACTGCATGGAACTGCCTGCAGACACTTTATATACGTCCGTAATAGCTATTGGTACTGGTCTATATTCTAATACATACTTCCCTACGCCAGATCTATGTATTTACTGTTCAGGTTGAATGAATACTCGTCACAAAACACGAAGCGCCCCAAGCTGCTTCCGTCAGTGCTGTTGTGGTTGAACGTGGCCCTGAAATCCTCACGCCTTTCCCCTTCCAACGCCGGTTTGCCGTTCAAGGGGAAACTGGTCTTGAGGTTTGTTTTAATATAGAAGTCGAGTCATGATGCGGGCTGAGATACTGTCAGATTGATAATGGCGCCTCGAAAGGAAGTGACAGGACTCACAACTCAACCCTTCCAACCTCTCGTACAGGTCTTTGATCTCGTGTACGTTCACGTTACTGATATCCGCCATGAGGTACGCAACCTACGAGTACACAAATGGTCAGCGGTGTATTCCGATCGCATCCGACTAAAACTCACTTCGCCTTTATTATCAGTCATTTGCTTATCAACATTGTGATCGCCCAATATCTCGTTAACTAGAGGAATCAGCTTCTGTTTAATTGACTGGGCAAGGGAAGCAAACCTTTACGCAAAACACCGGGAACATTGTGATGTATGTAAATAACCTGAACAAATAAATCAACCGCTTCTGCTTCGATTAATGGGGAGCAGTAGCTTACTCGCACGTGGTTCGGTTCGTCCATTGTCAAGGAGCGCAGATTGACCTCGGGGAGATTGACCGCTCCAAGCGTCGCTCCCTCATTCACGTAGCGGGCCAAAGCTGTGCTGACTTCTATCCCAATTGCACTCTGTGCCTCCTCTGTGCTTCCACCGATATGTGGCGTCAATATGATGTTCTTCAAACCTCGTAGATCCTCCGCCCATGGATTCAGATCGTTTTGGAAATAATCGCCGTTACCGCTGGGTTCACTGGGGTAGACGTCCAGAGCAGCACCTGCGACCCTCCCAGACCGCATGGCATCAATCAGAGCAGGAATGTCCACAACGCTTCCACGGCTGGCATTGATCAGATAACTGCCGTGCTTCATCTGTCCGAATTGTGTAGCGCCAATCATATTCACCGTCTCTGGTAGCTCGGGTACATGGCACGTAACGAAATCCGCAGTATTAAGAAGAACTTCCAGCGAAGGGACCTGCTTTGCTGTACCAAGAGCCATCAGGTTGACCGTGTCATAGTAGATGACAGACATTCCAAAGGCTTCCGCAAGAACCGATAGTTGGGACCCAATATGGCCATAACCGATAATGCCTAAGCGCAGCTGTGAGATTGAGCTACCAACAGTTAAGAGCGGCAACTACTACCGATGGTTTTGCCTCGTATCTCCCAGCATTTACTGCTGACCTTGTTCCACGTCCCTCTATGCATCTCATTCGAACGGTCGCCTAGTTGGCGTGCGAGAGAGATAATCTCGGCAATGACAAGTTCTGCAACACTTCTCGAATTGCTGAACGGGGAGTTGAACACGGCGATACCGTGCTGTGCAGCATACCGAAGGTCTACCTGATTGGTGCCAATGCAGAAGCAGCCTATGACGATGAGATTCTTGGCTTCTCTCAAGACTCGGGAAGTGAGCTTAGTTTTAGATCGGATGCCAATGACGTGAACATCTCTGGCTACACATTTCAGCTATGAAAATTCATATAGATGGCCGCTGCTTACCGGATTTTTTCGATTAGTTGATCTTCCGCAAGAGAGGATTTCAGGAATTCGACTTGATAGCCTTCTTTGGCCAGAATATCACGTCCGGTTTGATTCACGTTTTCCAATAGCAAAATCTTTATGTCTTCCGTGGCAAATGGCTTCAGCTGCTTCGTTGAAGCTCCCGTGGTCGTGCGAGAAAGTTGTGGCCCCCCGTAGCTCGAGGGGGGTGAATATAAGACTGCTGTGGGCGAGGTCGACAAACCCAGGCTATTTGATACCTGCCTGGAAAGGCCGTTGACACCTGGCGCTATATCCCGTGCAGATGTCTTCATGATAATCAATGCCGATGGTTGCGACAGTCCGGGGTATGAAGATAGATAGCAAGCTTCGGTGTAATACAAAGAGTGATCCGCGAGATGTTGAAAAACCCTAGCTTACTTAATCTTCGGATTTTCTTATGTCCGAATTCAGAGCATAAATCGGCAGCCTACGATTTACTATTTATTGCTACAACGATGATGAGCCTCTTCTCTGTGAGCCAGTCACGCTACCCAATTTTTGATCTAGTTGTTCGACATCAAGAACAAATTCTTTGCACCATTAATATTGAGAACACACTGACCTGAAATGATAGAGGCAACCAATCTATATAAGACACTTTACATAGGGAAAGGGATGGTGCCTGACTTTGTTAGTTCCCTTAGCATGACAATACCCACAACCAACCACTATCGCTGCAGCACCTCGATAAGGCGAAAACGCAGATGTAGGGGAAATCCTCACACCATGTAATGTATCAGGCCCTCTATACTTTTAGGGATGCATTCTGGAGTAAATCTAAGTCATACATGCTTCTCATGCCACCAAATGTATCTCACGGCAACTGCTGGTAGGATCTCAGTCCAGAGCTCGAGTATCAGCTGACAGTTTGGCGCGAGTGGTTTCAGCAATGCTTAAATTACGGGTCTAGTGAACATAAAGGAGATCATGAGGCGTGAAGTGATGAGCAACCACCAGTAGGCAGCCGAACGAGAAAAAGCGGACTAGAACTTCGAGTAGTTGTGCGTCAAAAGTCCTGTGAACGATATCATCAGCCTCGTCTTTGAAAATTGGGTACTAAGGCAGACTCTGACCCTTGACAATTGCATGTGCCCTTGGGTTAGCTGCACTAGCTTTGTTTGCATTCTGTAGCCTCTTGCTTGGGCTTTGAATTATCGTCCTTTAGTCTGAATCAGTGAGCGGTCAGATAGAAGAAGAATTTGGGGCTTTACCTCTTCTTCTGATTCGTCCTCGTCATCCTTATCATCACTGATATCGTCGTCCTCGTCATCATCCTCGTCTTCAAAATCGCCTTCTTCCATGTCATCATCAAGTTCCTCAAACTGTAACGCTTCGCCGGTAAACCAATCAATTGCGCGGGGGATGAGTTTCTCTTTGATATCCTCTCCGAGCTGATAATCAAGTTCTAGGCGTTCCTCAATGTCAGATGCAGCCTCGTCATCGTCGACGGAAGGCGGTTTTGGTGGTGTGAAAAAGTTAAAGAATGACTCCGTTGGTACGGTCTTCTTCACGACGCGTGTTTGCTTTGTGTCTAATTGATAACGTTATTTCCGGCTGTCAGCAGGTGTGGGTTTCTGTCACTCACTCTTGTTCCGCTGTTTTTTGCTCTCGACCCTCACAGTGAGGTCCTTACTCGGTTTCCAGTCTATTTTGTCGCCTTCAGCATGGTCATAGATAAAGTCCCCGCCGTAACCGCTCTCTTCCTGGTAGAAATAAGTTTTCGTAATGGTGGTGTTTGTGAAGTACTCGTTCTCGGCGAACTCGAAAATGAGCCGGAATCCAGGACGATCGAGATATTCCATGCGCACATCCGTGAGGCACCTGAGGGCCGCCTCATCCCGATCAGTAATCATCTCCGCCAATGAGACTTGGTTCTTCATTGCAGAGAGCCAGAACTCTGGTATCCCGGTGACTTTTGCATCTTTTTCCTCTTCAACCTCTGTGTCTGTCTTTGGGGTCTCTTCGTCATCATCGTCCTCTTCCGGCTCGCCAGCCTTGATTTCCTCCTCTGTTGGCTCCGCAGCTCCATTGACTATCTTTGCGCGTTTTTGATAGAGGGGAGTGAACTTGGCAAAGTACTTCTTTTCCAGCTGCAGCACTTCTTCCTGAAATTCGGCCTCAAGCTTGGAGTGCTCCTTCTGTACGCCTTTCAAACCGGCAACTCGACGACGAACTGGAGCGGGAAGAGATTCGATGTATCCGGAAGACCGTCCTACCAGGGAGCCAAGCTTCCCTTGAATCATGGACACTAGTTTGGGATTCTGAGCAAATATGGAGGCAGCCGCGGCTCGATCGAGCTCCTCTATAGTGTGAGCCGGTCAGATTAGTATGTTCTACAATAGTATCGATACCTGGGTGCTCGCGGAATGCTAACGAACCTTCTTTGATACTGGCCACACCAGGCTGTTGTGCATGTGAGGAGATGGGCGCATTGTTCGCGGGAGTGTTTTGTGGCGTCCTGGTCAGTACCCGTGTTAGTGGTGGTAATGCAAAGGTAGGATACGGAGCTGCACTTACGGCGCTGTACCGATATCGAGCTTCTTGTTTCGGATCGGCTCTGACATTGTGTCAAGAGGCTTGAATGAGTGTAGATGCGGCAGAGCCAGAAAGAGCTGCTGCAGAATGACTTTTTTTTGGTGAGGATAGAAAGTTGAGTGAGGTGAGAGCTTTGAAATTTGAGTTGAGTCTTTCTGGCGTTGACCACGCTAACTAAGTTCACTAAGGTAAGGTAAGTAGGTAGTGCGTGATTGCTTGGCTAAGTGTTCGTATACGCGTGGTCTAGACTACTGAGAAATCCTGATACTGATTGATCAGATCAGATGAAAGGCCACAAAGCTCCAAAGAATAAACGTTAAGTCAGGAATGCAGTAAGAATTGTTCCTTTCAACGAAGACATTACAACCCCGCAGAGCCCCACTAAGGCCAAAATCCTCATATACCGGTAACTGCCGTGCCCCCATGGCAAGTTGAAAATGTACACGTCCGTCCCATCCGGGAAGTCAACGGCGATATGTAACGCTGAAGGAGACTGACTGCCGCGCTGAAATTTTCAAGATGTCTGGGACTGGAGCGCTGCCGGCACATCGCCGGCGAAGTCACTCACGTCCCCATGGAGTCCCACTGTCTGGGTACCATTCATCCCCATACCGGCGGGACTCCAATATCAGCAAGTGAGTGCTATACGTTCAATTGTTGGCCATGCCTAATGTGTGCCAGTGCAAGTTTTGTTTCGGATGTGGAGATGGCATACGAGGAGGTTAGTCTTCTTATGATGCTCACTGGTAGTCGAGTCTTGCGCTGATCCCAACGAAGGTCTTTGCTGGTCCAATGTCTGAGAGTATACCGTCAAGCGTTACATCATTTGCGCACCGTCGGCCCCGTGCAGGCTCCAGTACAAGCTTCACATATTTTCAAAGTACTCCCGAGATTGTACACTCGGAAGACTGGCCTCCGGACGAAGAAGTGATAGAAGAGGATGAAGATGAATGCGGCTCTGCGGAATGGGCTGAAGAAGACTCAGAGTCCAATCGATCGCAACCCTTAAGGCGAAGATCATCGGAATATTCCAGAATCTCTGCGGAGAATCCACTGTTACGCCAAGACTCGTCGAAGACAGCTAGCAGCGGTTACAGTCATGGCGGTAGAGTTAGTCAGAAGATATATATCTTGACGGAAGATTTAACTATTGTGATCGCGGGCTTCAACACAAGTCGTGTTGGCTTGATTATCTATGTAACTCTTTGCGCCATGACTTTTGGGGTAGGTTATTTGCTGCTACGATGGTTGCCACGTTTGCGAGTGCGCTTGATTGGCACTCCATCTCCTTTGCGCGAGTGTACCTGGGTTGTCATAGAGGTGAGCAGGCGAGTGATCTTATGTGATTGTTGTGCTATGCTCCCGAATAAACCGACAACGTCCGCTGATTCTGCCAGAACCAATGGGCTGAATTTACGATTCATAACGTGGTAAATCAACAATATGGGCATGCCCTCTCCACGGTCTTTGGATCGAACGAGAAGGGAGTTCTCCGTTATTATGACGAAGATGATGACCCTGTTATCAACTATCTACGCTTCGTGGACTATCGCTACATAAGGGTCTCGTTCCACCCCCTGAAAGATCAATTCGTCCTTAGCAATAGCTGGAAGGACCCAAATTGGAACAGTGTCAGATCGATAAGAACGGGGTTAGATGGCGATGAAAAGGACTATCGAGAAAGAGTCTTCGGAAAGAATCTCATAGCCATTCAGGAGAAATCAATCGCTGAGCTACTAGTAGACGAAGTATGTTGTTACTCATCTCCCTCCTTGATTAAGTTGCTCATTAAGATAGGCTTTCCATCCTTTCTATGTGTTCCAGGTTGCCAGCTTGATCCTATGGTCACTGGACCAGTACTACTACTATGCATTGTGCATATTCATTATTTCGGTGGCCAGCATCACGACCACGTTGATCGAGACACGCTCAGTGAGTCTAACTCTGCATTGATCTGATGGTGCTGATAGACAGACCATGCGACGTCTGCGGGATTTGTCGAGGTTTGAGTGTGATGTGCGAGTTCTACGAAACCGTTTCTGTTAGTACTCGGTGCATCGAGCTTTTGATCGTACTGACGACGGAAGGGCGGTACATTGCTGCCAGCGAACTTGTACCCGGAGATGTATACGAAGTCTCAGACCCATCTCTAACCCAATTCCCGTGTGATAGCCTGTTATTGGCTGGGGACTGTATAGTCAATGAGAGTATGCTCACAGGTACGGTCGCTTCTTCGTCGTCCTGACAGAAGCACTGATGTCTTAGGTGAATCGGTCCCCGTCTCAAAATTGCCAGCCACGGACGGATCTCTGGCGCTGCTCAATCTCAGTGCAGCCTCAATCCATCCAGATGTGGCCAAACATTTCCTGTTCGCCGGCACGAAGATCATACGAGCAAGACGTCCGCAGGATGATCAAGACGATGAGGCTGTAGCTCTGGCGATTGCGGTCAGGACTGGGTTCAATACGACGAAAGGGGCCTTGGTTCGCTCTATGCTTTTTCCAAAGCCGTCAGGTTTCAAATTTTACAAGGATTCTTTCCGCTACATATCTGTGATGGGGGGAATTGCGGTTATAGGTTTCATTGCATCGTTCGTCAATTTTGTTCGTTTGAATGTAAGCCGAAAACATGACCCCAACTGTCACTTCAACTAACTCCATCTAGCTTGCTTGGCATCTCATTGTCGTCCGGGCTCTAGATCTGATCACTATAGTCGTTCCTCCAGCACTGCCAGCTACCCTAACAATAGGAACAAATTTTGCCTTGTCTCGACTGAAGAAGAAGCAGATCTTCTGTATCAGCCCGCAGAGGTGAGAAATGCCGTGCCCAACCTGATCAACCGCGATTGACTGATTACAGAGTCAACGTTGGCGGAAAACTTGATCTTGTATGCTTTGACAAGACGGGAACGTTGACAGAGGAAGGCCTAGACGTCTTGGGTGTCAGAGTAGTACATCGCCCAGGGATGAGGTTTGAGCTGAGTCAGCTTTATGCTCTTGGGCTAGCCACTGATAGTATGTTAGATTCAGTGACATCCTTACCGACTCGGCGTCGATACTACCATGCGCATCATACGAGCGAGACCCTACAATTGACTACCGACTCCGCAGAGCGGCCTTGTATACCATGGCTACTTGCCATTCTCTGCGTGTCGTAAACGAAGAGCTTGTCGGCGACCCGCTGGACTTGAAGATGTTCGAATTCACAGGCTGGTCATTTGAAGAAGGAGAACATAAGTCTGGTAATGCCGAGGGCGAGGAGGAGATCAAACTCTCCCCATCAGTTGCGAGGCCTCCCGCAGGATTGGATTATGGCGTTGATGACAGCGACGACGCTAATGTCGTAAGCATTACACTAATCTGTGAGACCTAGCTAATTTGATACGTAGGATCAACCGACAGAGCTCGGGATCTTGAGGTCTTTCGAATTCATCTCACAGATCCGTCGAGCCAGCGTTATTGTGCGGCAGTTCGGAGCACAGGGAGTGGATGTTTTTGTCAAAGGTGCCCCAGAATGCATGAAGGGGATATGCCGTGCCAACAGCTGTGTGAAAAATACTACCGCTATACCTTAAGTTCAAGATACTGATGATGTCTAACAGTTCCCGTTGACTATGACGATCTGCTTGGTTACTATACCCATAGGGGCTTTCGAGTCATCGCCTGTGCTACCAAACACGTCCCCAGATTAAGCTGGCTAAGGACGCAGAAAATGTCACGTTACGAAGCGGAATCCGACCTTGTATTTGTTGGGTTCATTATTTTTGAGAACAAGCTCAAGCCCAGCACAGCTGGAGTGCTTCGTGAGCTCAACGATGCTAGGATTCGTAACGTTATGTGCACGGGAGACAACATCTTGACTGCAATCAGCGTAGCAAGGGAGTGCAGTCTGATAGATCGAACAGGTCACTGCTTTGTTCCGAGGTTTTTAACAGGTGTGGTACCTGGTCAACATCCCTCTGTCCTGAACTTACACGGTTTAAGGCGACTCACAAACACCACATGCTCGCTTGAGCTGGGAGAGCGTGGACAACCAAAGATTTCAGCTAGACGACCAAACCCTTATGGTTCGTCTACCCTCGTGGCTACCGGTCACAGGAGCTTACTGGTCACAGCCCCTACCACCACCAGCCGAAAGTGATGCTTCTTCGCCCTATGACGTTATCAACCTTCGCAATTACTCGGTCGCCGTCAGCGGAGATGTTTTCAGATGGATTGTCGATTACGGTTCCGAGGAAATCCTTCAGAGGGTATGATCCGTTCGTAACATACCCATCAGTCCTTCAGCTGAAACGTACCAGATGCTCGTGTGTGGGCAAGTCTATGCTCGCATGTCTCCAGACGAGAAGCATGAACTAGTGGAAAAGTTGCAAAGCATTGACTACTGCTGCGGTTTCTGCGGTGATGGCGCTAATGATTGCGGTGCCTTGAAAGCTGCCGATGTTGGTATATCACTCTCAGAGGCCGAGGCTTCTGTGGCTGCTCCTTTCACGAGTCGGATATTTGACATATCTTGTGTTCCCGAAGTAATACGGTGGGGTGCCCTGTGATACACCGAGCTGGGACTCTGCTGACAATTCTGCAGCGAAGGTCGTGCGGCTCTGGTCACAAGTTTCTGCTGTTTCAAATACATGAGTCTTTACTCCGCCATTCAATTCACCTCTGTGAGCTTCTTGTATGCTTCCGCATCAAATCTAGGAGATTTTCAGGTATGTCGTGCTGGTCCGAGAAATGGTCAGGGTTGGTGATCTAATTAGAGCAAAGTTCTTGTTCATAGATTTGCTTCTTATCCTCCCAATCGCAATATTCAGTGAGAAACCCTCATGTGTACCTTAGGGTTGGCTAATCTCTCGCTAGTGGGCTGGCAGGGTGCTTACCCTGTGTTGTGCCGGAAGAGGCCGACCGCAAGTCTTGTCTCTCGAAAAGTTCTTACTCCTCTGTTGGGTCAAATATCGATCTGCATCGTCATTCAGCTCACTGGCCTCGAGTTAGTGCGAAGACAACCCTGGTAAGACACAATGGCTTCCCAGCAACAATCTATGTCAGAACTAACAGAGCACCCAGGTTTATCCCGCCACACCTCAATCGGGAGAAATCCAACATCAAAAATTCCGAGAACACTACGCTCTTTCTTATTTCGTGTTACCAATACATCCTCTCCGGCATTATATTGAGCGTTGGTCCTCCGTTTCGCCAGTCCATGACACGCAACTGTGAGGCTTGCCGACTGTCCTAGACTGATGCCAAGCTGACAGAGTCACTAGTGCCTTTCGTGGTTACCATTGTTGTCGCCCTTTTGATCACATCGTACATGGTCTTTGACCCAGCGGAGTGGGTTTGCCGGTTTATGCAACTTACAAAGTTGTCGTGGAGGTTCAGACTATTCGTTCTGGCCTTGTCACTGGTCGGCTTCGCTTGTGCTTGGCTGGCAGAGCGGAAGGTCTTCTTGTGGCTTGCAGGGGTGATAGCTTCAACCCATCAATTCTTTCGACCGGAGCATCGCAAAAAGCGGAAGCAGTACAAGCTCCTGCTTGAGAAAATGCACTTATAGATTCTATCATTCCGGTAGCATATCAATTAGATCAATCTTGAATCGTATCCACTTGGTTCGGCTTTCCGTATTTGACCGATCGGTGAGTTAAACTTGCCGACATGGAGCCTCGCTACGGTGGCCCAGGCCTACTGTAACGTCTTAGTTAAGAACGACTTACCTTAGGTACCTGACTTGGTCGCTTCCTCATATCAATTCAAAGGAAGCCTGATGCGCAATGAACTACGGTACATCTTCTCCGAATACCTGCGATGAGTCCAAGTGAACTGAATATTTCATAGATTGGATCCTTGATGGAGGCTACTTGCCGCAAGCCATTATACGCTTAGGCATTCGTCGTCAACTGCAAGATCGGATAAATCAAATCAGCTCCACATCGCTCGAGGATGCTTACAGGAGCAAGATGCAGTATGTTCGCGCTCTGCGTAAGCGACCAATCGCTATCGAGACGCAGACTGCCAATGAACAGCATTATGAGGTTGGCACGGGCTTCTTGAAAGCTTGTCTAGGACCACGGATGAAGTACAGCTCTTGTCTATATCCAACGGCATCGGAAACGCTTGCACAGGCGGAAATGGCAATGTTAGAGCTGTACGTAGAGAGAGCAGAGCTTCATGATGGTATGAGGATCTTAGATCTTGGGTGCGTAGATCTTTTTGATGTTTCCATTTTAATACCGATGCTCACGCCTTACAGTTGCGGCTGGGGCTCTGCGGCGTTGTACTTCGCAGAGATCTTCCCTAATTCAAGTATTGTGGCATTTTCGAACTCAAAAACGCAGAAAGAGCACATCGAGACGCAGGTCAAGGCGAAAGGGCTTATGAACTTAGAGGTTATTACTGGTGATGTTGTTGAATATGAGTTCGAACCATTGAGCTTCGACCGTGTTGTGTCCATCGAGCTTTTCGAGCATATGAAGAATTATGAGCTGCTTATGGCCAAGGTCTCACGTGCGCTGAAGCCAAGCGGGAAGCTCTTTGTTCATTTGTTTTCGCACAAGTCAACGCCATATGATTTCGAAGATGGCTGGATGAGCACTCACTTCTTCTCCGGTGGAACGATGCCTTCCACAGATCTGCTTCACTATTTCCAAACTGACTTGAAACTGCAAGAGCAGTGGTGGGTTTCAGGGAAACACTACGCGAGGACGTGTGAGGTTGGTCAAATCATCCTGTCTTCAGTAGACACGCCTGGGTTAACAGCGGATCAGGAGTGGCTATCAAATATGAACGCTAACAAGCAAGAGGTCTGGTTTCATCTGGAAGAGACGTATGGCAAGAACGATGCTGCACGATGGTTCTATAGATGGCAGATATTCTACATGGCTTGTGCGGAGCTTTTCGCTTTCAAGGGTGGCGACACATGGGGGGTTTCCCATTACTTGTTCATGAAGCCTTAGTCTAATTCATGGCGATTCCTATAGAAACGGGTTGTCATAACTGCACGTAGTATAAATGCAGTAGACCTGGCCGGATGAAGACCGATCATAGCAGGTCTTGATAGCGAGAAACGAGTCCATATTGACTGGTTGTCATTGTGCGCCAGATTATCACTACGTGATAAGGATATGTAGTGCTCATAACCCGAACAACGGATAAAGAAAGATAGACCTGTTGAGACCTGTCTGTACATCGCCAAGGTTGCGGGAGTTCGTAATACATTGACTTGGCCCTCGGGGTTAACCACTTCAATGGTCCCAGGGATGCTTCCAACCCATGAGTGCGGGTCCATCCTTTTTTGCCCGATACATCAGCTGAATGCCCGTCAGCTAGTCTCTCTCATGCTTTTAGGCGGATCAAGTAACATACGAAGAACCACATACTGGCACCCAGTAGTGTCGCAGAATAGCGGTAGAAGGGCCGAACCGGATGAACGTGAATGGGGTGGCTACTGGCCATTGCAGTTTGGCCAGAGATAGAGAGAGCTAGACAGACAGTTAGTTTGGGACAACATATTGCACAGGATAGACCTCACTTGGGTGGCTGAAATTTGCACTGAAAGAGCAGCGTAGATTGGGATTGACGTTGGCGCCGCTGAAACCGAGGGGACACAGCTCGGGAAGGTCCCTTCGCTTCCCTACGCACGGACAATAAGGTAAAGCATTTTCAGCGCGGCTGGATTGTGACGTCCGACCCGGCGCGGTCCAGAAGGGAAATATGTATATCTATCCTTCACTCATAAAACTTTGCAGGAAAATACAACAGCAGAGATTTCGGTACAACTAGCCAACCCCTGCTTCACCGGCATGCGGAAACTTTCAGGCTATAGACCCATCACATGGAGCGGCTAAACAGCCTACTCCTTCTATGACTGAATTACAGACGTCCTCTATCGTCACCACCGGGTCTCCCTTTACAACGCATTCGTAAAGGCGGTCGCTGTTGATGTACTTGAACCATGGCGCAATCCACAGCAGTCCCACTCGAGCGAACGGAGGATGGTCGGCCGCGATTTTCTGGTTGTTCGAGCATTCGAGAATACGAAGTGTTGGGAAAGCTAGGGGAGGGTACATTTGGGTCAGAATCCAGCTGCGATGGAATGGTCGTTAGTTGAGGTTCAGCAAGCGATATGGTACTGATTGTGCTCCCGAGTTTAGTGAGGTGCATAAGGCGCGGTCACGCAAAAGTGGAGCCATCGTCGCGCTCAAGAAGATCTTGATGCACAATGAGAAAGATGGGGTGAGCCAGCTTGATCGATGGAGGCCCCAAGTTTGGACTGACACTTGGAGCAGTTTCCCATCACGGCCCTACGAGAGATTAAGCTGTTGAAGATGCTGTCTCATGTCAATATCCTCAGGCTTGAAGAAATGGCTGTGGAGCGGAACAAAGGTGCCTTCCATCGTTCCCGAGCGCTTGAAGCCCGGCACTAACGGGTAAACAGGTGAGGGGAGAAAGAAGGCCGTCATGTACATGGTCACCCCATATATGGACCATGATCTTTCTGGTTTACTTGAAAATCCGGATGTACATTTCACGGAGCCTCAAATCAAATGCTATATGTTGCAGCTGCTTGAAGGATTACGATTTTTGCACGATGTAGGTGTGCTGTTACGGACTACTCTGAAGCAGACGTCAATTATGGCACCACCACTAACATCTAACGTCTCCAGAAGAAAATCTTGCACCGAGACATGAAGGGTAATAACATCACTACGTTCTACTAGGAGGCTGGACGCTCACATACGTGTCAGCCGCGAATCTTCTCATCAACAACCAAGGTATCCTACAGATCGCAGATTTTGGGCTGGCTAGACCGTATGACGACCCAGTTCCGCAGCCCGGGAAAGGAGGTGGCGAAGCCACGAGAGACTATACCACCCTGGTAGTCACGAGGTGGTACCGGCCTCCTGAGCTCTTACTTCAGCTTCGGCGCTATACCACAGCAATTGATATGTGGGGTGTAGGGTATGCAGACATGATAGAAGCCAAAATTCTCTGGCCTGACTGATGTGTTCGTACTAGTTGTGTTTTTGGCGAAATGTTCAAGGGCAAGCCTATCCTTGCCGGCAATAGCGACCTTAACCAGGCCCAAATGATATTCGACCTCGTCGGATCTCCTACTGAAGAGACAATGCCAGGCTGGAGTTCGCTTCCTGGTTGTGATGGAGTCAAATCTTTCAAGCCTGGCTCGGGTAACTTGGCGCAGGTCTTCAGAGAGTACGTTTATAACATCCTCTCCACCCTTCCTTCGCCCTGACATAGGTTTGTAGGCAAGGATCGTCTGCGATTTCCCTCCTAAGCGAACTTTTAAAGCTCGACTGGCGGAAGAGAATCAATGCAATCGACGCATTACAGCATCCGTACTTCAAAAATCCTCCTCTACCAGCAGACCCCTGGGACTTGCCGCAGTTCGAAGACTCCCACGAGCTGGATCGCCGGAAGTTTCGCGGCCAGAAAGCAGCCCTGCCACCAGCGCCAGCAGGTGGTACCGTTGGCATGGGCCCAAAGGGCGATTGGGCGAATCCAGGAGGAGCACCCGGTAAGGTGCCATACACGAACGGGCACGGCCAACGGAAATCTGGCGTTCCAGCGGGATCTGGGGCTACCAGCGGTGGCTTCCACGGTGGACTTGGTGCTCCCGATACTAGGATCCCACGAAACGCCTATGATAGTCGAGTCCTCAACCCACATCCGCCATCACGACTAGCACAATCACCTCAAGGAATATCACAACGTCCCGCATGGGATCGCGGCGGCCTGCCTCCGAAGCCCCCGCCCACTCACCAGAATTGGGTAAATCAGAGCTGGGCAGGCGAACCCCAGTCCGATGGAAGGGCAGTCAGAGCACCTCCGCTAAGAGCAGCGCCTCTAGGAGTTGGAGGCAGTAGAGGAGACACGTATATCCCGAATTACGCTGGTAACGGAGACAACGTAAGGATGAGAGATGAAGGAGGACGAAGGGAAGAGCGTGGTGATCGAGGTCAGAATGGTGAGCGGAGGTACTACGATCATGTTGACTACGGAAGAAGGCGTAGCCGGAGTCCTGATCGATTACGGGATCGAGAACGGACCCGTGATCGAGAAAGGGATCTATATCGCCGGTGACCGCGCCCCCGAACTATCAGAGTTGGTGCGCTCTTCGACTATCCTACCTTCTCTCGAGGTTGAGATTCTCCCCGTTACGCTTATTTTGCATGGAATGGAGCATCTTGAAAGGCTTAGGTTCTGCATAGGCAACGGAGTTCTTGTGGGTCCGCTTGCCTCGTCTATATTTGGGATCATCAGGACAACTCCGTTAAGAAGTTTGGAATGTTTGAGAGCATCAAGGCGAACCCGAGTCCTTAAGCCCTCGTGGCAGGCTGCGGGAAACAGTGTTCAGTCTCGAGTTTTCGGTCTAGGTAATTAAATTTGAGCTTACATAATAATGCAAGCTGACTCACCTTGGGCAAGCTCTTACGTGACTAACAATACCCTAACACATATTTGAATTTTCGGGACGAATTCCAAGGACAATATTAATGTTAAGTCCGAGGTCGTGCCCATGATACTCTGGTAGGTGTTTTTAAAGGATAATTAATAATACTGAAGCATGATTCATGTCGCATCCTGCTGCTAGCCGGGTCTTTAATTTCATTGAATATGCTTTCAAACAGCGTTCTTGATGGCCCTGGGGTTGAGGGGCAAGAGTTGATGGAGAAAGGGTGGATTGTGCAGAAATTTGGTGGCACGAGTGTAGGCAAATTTGCCATAACCATTGTGGAAGATATCGTTCGGTGCGTAACATGATTCTCTGCGGTACCGACAGGGCGACAGACTCGTAACAACAATTGCTGTATAGTGCGAGCTTGTTAGACCACCGTATAGCAGTGGTGTGCTCCGCTCGAAGCACTTATACTAAAGCTGATGGTACAACCAATCGGTGCGTCTCAGTCAAGCTGACCTTTCAAGTCTTCTAAGGAACCTGTCTGACTAGGTGACGACAGTCTGCTGCGAGCTGCCAGGGAAGCTGAGCATACAAGATCGAACAACTTTGAGGTCATTGTCCAGACGATATGCGCCGACCACATTGAAGCAGCCAAGGACAACATCTCGTCCCCTAGCATTTTACTAGAGCTAAGTACCCTCATTGAAGAGGAATGTCGAGACCTGGCTGTGTTTCTTGACGCAGCGCAAAGAGTGGGAGAAATCAGTCCCAAGTCCAAGGATAAAATCATCAGCAAAGGTGAAAAGCTTAGCTGCATGTTTGTGGCTGCACTACTTCAGGATCGAGGTGTTCAGTCACAATACGTTGACCTGTCCGAGGTGATTACAATCAAAGGTAGCCATACGCTTGATCAGAACTTCTACCAAGAGGTTTCAGCCGCCTTTCGACGTGAGATCGAGGCGTGTGGGGAGCGGGTACCGGTGGTGACGGGGTATTTTGGTACTGTACCCGGGGGGTTGCTAGAGAAAATAGGCAGAGGCTACACAGATTTATGTGCAGCTCTGGTCGCTGTTGGGATACAGGCAAATGAATTACAGGTATGGAAAGAGGTGGATGGAATATTCACGGCAGATCCGAGAAAAGTGCCAACGGCAGCACTAATACCGACCATCACCCCCGCCGAGGCCGCAGAGTTGACGTTCTATGGTTCGGAGGTTATTCATCCGTTCACAATGGAGCAAGTCATCCGTGCCAAAATTCCTATCCGGATCAAGAATGTTATGAATCCACGCGGCAATGGGACGGTTATCTATCCGGACTCTCTGGCCGAATTTGACCCGGCCGCTCCGGGACATGATCCTAAACTCTTCCGCGTGAGAAGCTCTAGTGTCCTTACACAGCGGCAGCGACCCAAGAGGCCGACAGCAGTGACCATCAAGCACAGCATCCTTGTCATTAATGTACATAGTAACAAACGATCCCTCTCTCACGGTTTCTTCGCCAAGATTTTTTCAACACTGGACAAGTGGAGATTGTCTGTCGACCTGATCTCCACCAGCGAAGTACATGTTTCTATGGCACTGCACTCGGATTCCGAGCTTGTCAGCCAAGGCGAGGAGGATGAGAAGAAAATCGTGGACGCAGACCTTCAAGGAGCCATTGACGATCTGAAGTGTTATGGTACAGTTGACATCATCGACGGGATGGCCATCCTGAGCTTGGTGGGTAAGCAGATGAAGAACATGGTCGGAATTGCTGGCAAGATGTTCTCGACGCTTGGGGAGAATAACATCAACATAGAGATGATTTCGCAAGGTAGTTTCATTGACCGGACCACGACAGTGTAGAAACACGCTGACCGTACATTCAGGGGCAAGTGAGATCAACATATCATGTGTCATTGAGGAGAGAGACGCCGATAGAGCCATCAGAATCTTGCATACCAACCTTTTCACCTTCTTAGATTAGGGGTCTCCGAACAAGTCCAGCGAAGGCATTTTGGTTTTTAGACTCGCCACGTAGAACGCAAGATGGGGACGGATAGTCCTGCAGACGATAGAGCATCAGATCTCACATGCAGAGGTCCAGTGGGAAAGACGCTATGATCCAGCTTACAAAGGCAATGGGAGAAGGCTGTTACCGACATTCACCATGGCGGTGGGCAGCCTCGTTCAGAGATGGGGCAGGGTAGAATCAAGTGGCATATCTTGACACACCAGATGGCAGGGTCGGCCGAGTAGGTCAAGATCATGTCGTCGCTGGCCGGCGAACCCGATCAAAGTCTCTTTTCAATAAGCTAGGATAAATCCGAGCGCGCAGCTAATTAAATAGTTCAGCATTTGATGTTGATGACTTTCACTCAGTATTCGTAAAGGGTCTGCTCTGAAAGGCCGATCTCATCCTCGGCATGGAGAAACTGGTCAAGGGAGTAACGGTTGCGCTTAGCTAATGGGGGTTGCGTTGCGTTGAGGAACACCCCATCTTTGCTAGAATAGGGAATGGTGTATAGTGGTACACGTTTCGACAATTTTCACAGCAGGTATCACCGCTACCAATCAAACCTTCCTTCTGGGTAAAATCACGTACGATCAGAAGATTACACGGTCTTGACGCGTCATGTCGCGGCGCGTTACGTCGCGTCGCCATCCTCCGCATTGGAAGCGCCTGACGTTCAACGAATAGAAGTCAGCCACTCAACCGTACCTTGCTATACCCACAGTAAGACAAGGTACTCGAGTAGAATACTCAAAGTAAGATACATGACCTTAGGTAACTCTACTAACGTTAACAGCAAGAGTCAGACCCCAAAGTTGAATGAAGGCTTTGGAAGTTGAGGCTGCTGGAGTAAAGTACGCTCGTACTCTCGTAGTAAGGTAACTTCCTTCCTGTAACGTTAACGTAGTTACTACCCCTCTGCCCCTTCCGAATTCGAATCCGTATTCACTCACAACCCGTTTCCTGTTCACCATTATTATTTACCCACCGAAACTCAACTCAACCCAATCTGCATCTTCTCTTCTCTTCTCTTCTCTTCTCACCCACTCTACCTCACTTCACTTCT
>QQTW01000639.1_pt1 | contig 22505 bp, 17 predicted proteins | sample 1904831 | NCBI WGS metagenome assembly QQTW01 (sample SAMN09435610, study PRJNA476489) | Subsurface metagenome, whole genome shotgun sequencing project. | reverse complement strand
CAAGATTATTTACAGTACACTAATAGATAACTGATGAAGTAAGAGTTCATAATTTATGTTTAATCCTTGTAATTAAGTTTTAATATAATTGATTATTTATCAATAATTTAGAATTAAGACACAACTACGAATAGATGAATACTCAGATAAATTTCAATCACCAAGTAGGCTGATAGTTACCCAAAATTATTACTTTTGGAGATGCAGAGCATCGGTATTTTTTGTTACCAGGCTCAGCCTGGTAACAAATAAATTTCGCGTTTTCACTTGACATTGACATTAATGTCAAGGTTTAGGGTGAGAGAGTCGGCACAAATCGACTCTTACTACTTCCATGACTCAAGATTTGCTCTCAACTCCTCGTCTGAAAACCCTAGTTAAAGAACATCCAGACGCGATAGCAGCCATTATCTGTGCTTTACTAGTATTCCTGGGTTGGCTATCTCTGCAACTAAGTTGGATAGGGCTGAGTTTGTTACTTTTACCAGCAGCTTATGTAATAGGGGGATATGAAAGCGCCCGTGAGGGATTGACTACCTTATGGGAAGAAAAAGAGTTAGATGTCGATTTATTGATGATTGTGGCTGCATTGGGTGCGGCTGCGTTGGGGTTGTGGCGGCGGGAGTATTATTTGATTGTTGATGGTGCAGTTCTGATTCTGATTTTTGCTATTAGCGGCGCATTGGAAGGTTATGCAATGCAGCGAACCGAACGCGATATTCGCAGCTTGATGAGTTTGAGTGCAGATACAGCTAGGGTATTGCACAATGGGCAAGAACAGATGATTTTGGTTGCTAAATTACAGGTTGGCGATCGCATTTTAGTCAAGCCAGGAGAACTGGTTCCCACTGATGCAATTATTATAGAAGGCTTTAGTACCCTCAACGAAGCCGCTATCACTGGCGAGTCTTTACCTGTAGAAAAAACTGTATCAGATGAAGTGTTTGCAGGTACTTTGAATGGCTATGGTGCTTTGACGCTGCAAGTGCATCAACCACCGGAAAGTAGTTTGATTCAGCGCGTGATTAAGCTAGTTAAACAAGCCCAAACCGAAGCACCGCCGTCTCAACTGTTTATCGAACGCTTTGAGCGCAGTTATGCCAAGGTAATTGTGCTAGTAGGTATACTATTAGTAATTTTACCGCCGTTGGTGTGGGGTTGGGATTGGGAAACGACAATATATAGAGCGCTAATTTTTCTGGTAGTGGCTTCGCCATGTGCATTGATGGCTGCGATTATGCCTACACTACTATCGGGAATTGCAAATGGGGCGCGACAGGGTATTTTGTTCAAAAGTGGCGCGCAGTTGGAGATGATGGGCAGAGTAAAAGCGATCGCTTTTGATAAAACTGGTACTCTGACAACAGGAAAGCTACAAGTCGTGCAAATTATTCCGGCTGCTGGGTACTCAAAAGAACAAGTTTTACAAGTAGCTGCTGCACTAGAAACTTATTCAGAACATCCCATCGGACAAGCTATAGTGGAAGCTGCCTCTGAGCAACAACTTGATATTGCTACTGCTGGGGGAGTGCGTTCGCATCCTGGTAAAGGTATTATCGGTGAAGTTGATAGTCAGCAGGTTGTAGTAGGAAAAGCTGCCTTTGTAGCAGAAGGACAAGCAGACAAGATTAATTTAGACTCACCCCATCCTCGTTTAGAATATAATCCAAGTTGGGACGAGTTAACCCAAATAAGTCAGCAACTAGAAGCTGAAGGTAAAACCGTTATCTGGGTAGCTCAAGCCAACCAGCTTTTAGGAATTATTGCTGTTGCTGACACTGTGCGATCGCATACAGATAAAATTATCCAACGTTTGCAGCAACTAGGTGTTGAACAGATTGTGATGCTCACAGGAGATAACCAACGAACAGCGCACAGCATTGCTCAAGCAGTTGGTATAAATCAGGTATATGCAGAACTGTTACCCGAAGATAAGGTAAATGTAATTCGCCACCTACAGCAGCAATATCAATCTGTAGCAATGGTGGGAGATGGTATAAATGATGCGCCCGCACTGGCGCAAGCATCAGTAGGAATTGCGATGGGAGTAGCAGGTAGTGATGTGGCGCTGGAAACAGCAGATGTTGTATTAATGGCAGATCGTTTAGAAAAGATAGAACAAGCAATTCGCTTAGGTCGCCGTTCTCAAGCAATTGTAAAACAAAACATCATCTTTGCGCTTGGTTTTATTGTTTTGCTCTTGATTAGCAATTTTGCAGGGAATATTACCATGCCTATTGGCGTAATTGGGCATGAGGGGTCAACAGTTTTGGTAACGCTGAGTGGTTTAAGGTTGTTGAGATAGACCGAATTATATTTTAGTTTTTCCAACGACCTTCTGCTGGGTGAGGAACCGCAAGCAGAAGGTTGTTTTATTAGCTAGGAGTTACTTATTTGTACTTGGGCTATGCAGTGCTACCAAAAGAACCCTTTTATTTTTTGGGTTGCTAATCCGCTTATACCAAGTAACGACAATTTTGATATTGTTAACGAATAGAACTACCTAATTTATCCTACTGTCTGCACCTAATCTCCACGATTGATCGGGTTTGATATAGCCGATTTACGGCGGTGTCGGCTCAGCAATAAACCAAATCCAATTACGCTTGCACCAACCAGCGTGGCGTTGGTACTCGCTTCTGGTACTGCTTGGGGAGTTTGCACGGAGAAATTCAGTGTAGCTCTGCCCTCAAAAGGATCGGTTAAATTCGTACTAGTAAGTCTATCGTTCTGGATAAAAGTGATTTCGCCACTAGCATTTTCAAATAAGCCCGTACCACCAGTGAGAGTTATAGTACCAGAACCTGACACTGTGCCTTGTTCAAAGTCAAACTTAGCCATGTCGCTGGCAGTTCCAAATAACTTATTGCTGCCGCCATAATATCTGTCAGAGAGTATTGGTTCGCCTTGTAAGCCAAACACGGCTGGATTGGCATTAAAGGTGGATATATTGGTAGTAGGGTCAAACCGACCGTATGTATTGCTGGTAAAGTTAGTCAAGCCATACGGAGCATCAGTATTCTCACCTGTGATGGTTGCTCTAAAGATGCCTAAGTCTGGTCTATAGGAGGGATCGATGGTAACTACTGTATTGTAAGTAGCACTAAATTCATAATCGGTTTGTGCGCTTGCCCTTTCCACACCCAACCCGAAACCAGCTAGCATCACAGCTACAGGAACCAGCCCTACAGTGTACGAACGGATAAACATTAGTATTTATGCGTAAGTTATAAGTGTACGAATTTACAATAGCATCCGTGTGATACTTATTCAAGCCTTAAGTGACAGTGCTGGAAATCTGGCATTATCAAGTTGATTTTTGATCGTCGGTACAGATTTCAAATATATTTGAAGTTTATGCGCGAGCTTTAACAATCAAGAGTTTTGTATTTTTATCAACCTACAATAATGAAAAAGGAAGAAGAAAAAGTAACCCAAATCACAAATCAACTAATAATTTGAAATAATTTGAGTCCATAGTGTATAAAATTACTCATTAACGAAGCCAGCGCGAGTCTCAGCCACAGATGGGGGCAATTCAGCTTTCACCGAAAGCGACGGGGAAAAGATCGACTTTTCGCACAGTGGAAAGTTACCCCGCCGCTTTGTAATTAGTCATTTGTAAACTTGCACACGAAATCTAAGGGCTATGCGCTGGTATGGTTGAAGTTAATTAATCCCTACTAGCTACTTTTTGCTAAAACTGGAATTTTCTGCTGCTGTCGCTCAATTGCAACCATTTGCATATTTGCTGGAGGTGCAACCGTTAGCCCCCGCCGTGTTGGCTTAACTGAACGGTTTCCAACTCTCTTGAGTTCGTATTGCGACAGAATGGTAAACAGCACCAATTTCATTTCCAGCAGGGCAAAGGCTGCGCCAATACAGCGGCGATTGCTACCACCAAAGGGAAAATATTCGTAGGGTGAAAATTGCCGTTGTAAAAACCGTTCTGGTTTAAACTGCTTTGGCTCTGGGTAAATGTCCTCGCGTTGGTGAGTTAAATATATAGAAGGCAGTAATATTGTACCTGGCTCAAACTGGTAGCCTGCGATTTCCATCGGTACTTTCAAGATTCGCGGGAAAGGATTTATGGCAATTGGGTAGATCCGCAGCGTCTCAGAACAAACTGCACTCAGATAGGGAAGTCGGGCGATTACGCTTGGATCTGCATCAGCGGGAAGATTGTTGAGTTCGTGCAACAGTTTGTCTTTTACTTCGGGTAAGCGATCGCTCCAATAAAACGCCCACGCCAACGCAGAAGCCGTAGTTTCATGTCCGGCAAACAGCAGTGTCAGCAGTTCGTCGCTCAACTCCTCATCGGTCATTGGCTTGCCTGCCTCATCCCGCGCTGCTATTAGTAAGGAAAGAATATCATCTCTGTTGCTGTCGGCAAGATTTTTTCTTGACTGAATTTCCGCAATTAACAGAGAGTCAATTTGCTGTTTCAGCCCAAGGAAGCGTCCCCAAGGACTCCACGCACCCCAATCTTTTTGCAGAGATGGAAAGAATATTAACATAGAACTCAAGGGAGAACTGATTGAGTCCAAAAAATTTGTCAGCAGTTTTCTCAGTTGATCGTAACGTTCGCCCTCATGCAGACCGAAAACGGTGCTGAGGATAACTCGCATGGCGATTTCCTGAGTAGTTGTACGGATAGAAAACGGTTTGCCTACTTGCCACTGACTGATCACTTGGTTGGTAATGTCACAAATAGTCTGCCCATAGGTACGCAAGCGATCGCCGTGAAACGGTGGCATCAACAACTTGCGCTGGCGCTGATGCTTCATTCCATCGAGTAAAATCAATGAGTTTGACCCCAGCAGTGGCAGTAAAATTTCATTGCCGCTAGCAACTTCAAAAGCTTGCACATCGGCAGTTAAAATTTGCTCGATCGCTTTTGGATGGCTGAAATACACAACTAAGGGTGATGTGTTTTTTGATATAATAAACGGATCGCCATATCGTCTGGCGCGTGCTTCTAAAGCTTCAAAAGGGTTAAAAATCCACTGCAAAAACCTTAGCCTGCGAACTAAGAATGAACCCCCAGGCCCATCAGGTAATTTTGTAGATGCTTGTGTCATAAATTTTTTTTCAAGTTACTTTATCTCGATCTTGCACTATCAGATCGGAGATTTTCTTGTTACATAGCTTTTTAAAGAAAGTAGGGGCGGGTTAAGAGCGCATATCTGTGGCTAATCTAGCACGATCGCAAAACCCGCCAGTACAGAATTGAGAATTTAACAGCAATTATTCTGTCTTTTGATTACTGAGTTCTGAATTTTTGAGCAACTCATCAAGTGCAGAGCGATAGCATATTGAAGATTGCGCCCCCCTTTTGGTTGTAGCTAAAGCACCCGCCGCCGCACCCCAAACAACTGCTTGCCGTAAGTCAAGCCCTTCAACCAAAGCCACTGCTAAACCACCATTAAATGCATCCCCAGCCGCAACCGTGTCAACAGCGGTAACTTCAAATGCGCTGATGAAGAAAGTTTCTGCTTTTGTGGCACACAAAGCACCTTTTGCGCCGAGTTTCACGATCGCACTTCCCACACCTCTTTGCAATAAAACATCTGCTGCTTTAGCTGCTGTGTCTGCATCGTTTACTGCAAAGCCAACTAACTGCCCTGCCTCAGTTTCGTTCGGGGTGATAATGTCAACTAAAGGATAAAGTTCAGCTGGTATGTCTTGGGCTGGTGCTGGATCGAGAATTACTTTTACTTTTGCAAGTCTTGCCGCTTGTGCAGCTAAAATAACAGCATTGATGGGAATTTCAAATTGCAGCAGTAATGCCCCGGCTTCCGGTAACAAATTCTTCAGGCGTTCCACATCTCTCTCATCCACCCGCCCATTTGCCCCAGGAATGATAATAATCTGATTTTCTGCCGCATCATCAACTGCGATCGCTGCTACACCCGAACTCGTAGCATCATCAACTAATACATTATCTGTATTCACTCCAGCAGTTTGCAGACTCTGAAGTAGTTCCCTGCCAAAACTGTCACCACCCACACGCCCCACTATCTGGGTAGGAACTCCCAAACGCGCGATCGCTACTGCCTGATTTGCCCCTTTTCCTCCAGGCGCAGTCATAAAGCTTTGCCCTCGCACTGTCTCACCGGGAACAGGCAATCGCGGTGTCTTGGCTACCAAGTCCATGTTGATGCTGCCGCATACAATCGCCCTGGGTTTCATTTCTTATTTCCTACCCGGATTTTAAATCGATGTATAGACTTTGTATGTTACATCTCTACTTACGGAAAAATGTTTAATTTTTTACCCAACTATTCCTTTATTTTAGCTGCCATGATATCATATTCTTAATAATGAAAATATGAGCAAAATTATTTTTTTAGCAAATATTTCCATTATAAGATAAGCTTACCAGGCGCGGCTGAATTTTGCAAGCGAATTAAACTTTATAAGTCCAACAAAAAAGCGACCATAAAATTTGGGCTATTATACCACTAAGGAACAGAATTGCATCTGATTCAGGGCTAGCGATCGCTATTTTAAGAACTGGCTCGTTTTCTCCCAGCAATGTAAAACCAGTGCGACAGGCGGTAGATGGTTTCAGGAGAAATACTAGCGCGATATGCCACATCCTGATAAAAAAAAGAGATAATTTTGTGTAGTTTTCTGAAATAGAGCTTGCATAAATCTGCAACCGAGATTTCTCAAAGCGGAATTTAAGTTTGCACAAATAGTAAGTGCGCTGATTGGCTGTAGCGGGTAATGTATGTACTAGTGGATTATTTAATCTGCATATAGTTCATTAAACTCATGATGCTGGTAAACTAATTTTTCTAATGTAATCGCATAAAACTTTATTGCCTTGCTTATTTAACTTTGGAAGCTAATTTTTAAATTTTAAGTTATAAGACGACAAAACTAAGAATATATTTGTTTTTTTAGATTATCTCTCTAAGATTACCTCGTAGTATTAATCAAAAAATCGCTCCCGATCGACCACATTTTTAATCACAATAAGGCAGTAATTTCATCATGATGAACAACTTTAAGGAGGGTATGTGTAAATCTATTTTTTTTAAGAAACATGCTCAAATCAAAAACTTTTTGCAACATAACCAACACAAATACATGAAGTTTCCAGTTTCTAGTTTTTTGTTGGCAACCTTATTTTTAACAACTGCGGTTGTTCCAGCACAAGCAGTTCCCGCGCTACCTTTGATTGGTAGTGGTATAGGAGAAGTGATAAAGCTTTTTGGCGGCAACAATGAAGCCAAAAAAGAAAAAATGAGGAATGATGCCAAAATCAAAGAAATAGAAGCCCAAATCAAGCTTGAGGAAGTTAAGACAAGAAACAATGAAATCAAAAACGAAAAAGTTAGGAGCGATGCCAAACTTAAAGAAATAGAAGCTCAAATCAAGCTGGAGGAACTTAAGGCAAAAAACAACGCTGATCCAAATTTAGCAATGATTCAAAGTTGGGGATTAAAAGCCACTACTTGTAATAGCTCAGTAGTGTCAATTTCAATAGACGGCAAACAATATTGTACCAATCCTGCTAATTGGTTGAACGCAGGAATATACCAATACATTCGTGCTGAAGACAGATTAGAGCCGATGCATCAGCTTTCACAGCCGCGCAACACATATATAAATTCACAGGTAAAACCAGACTATGACAACATCAACACAAATACCAACTCTCAAGTAAAACCGGACAATAACAACATCAACACAAATACCAACTCACAGGTAGAACCGGGCAATAACAATATCAACGCAAATACTAACTCTCAGCAACAAGCTGATAAAGACAACAGTTTATAACTGGTTGTAAAATTAGCGCGATCGCAACTAACTTCAAATCTAATCACAAATCCAATGAAATTTAAATTTACCGCTCAAATTTTATTCACATCTGTTGCTGTCGCTGGAATGATGGCGTATGCAATTGAAGCTCAAGCTATTCCTACTGTAGGTACAGGAAGTGGAAACAATTCAACATCAGTCGGTAGTGGAAGTGCTGGTAAACCGACTCCTGGCATTTCCGGAGGTAGCAATAGTTCTGCACCAACATCAACAGCTAAAGGCACTTCGTTTAGCTGTGTTGCTCAAAAAGGCGGTAACTACGCTACTGTAGGTCAAAGACCTGGCGGACAGCCAATTCCGGTAGTTGTTTGGACTAAAGAAGGGACTAAATACTTTGGTGAGGAATTTTCTCCTCAAGTCCGCTGCGATGCCGTTACTCAGAAAATAAACAAGGCAGTGAGCAAGAATGGGGGTAGCCTCAAAAATGTCTTGCTTACCAACGGAGTTTTAAATGGTCACACAGTTATTTGTGCCCTAGGCGGCTCCGATACTGCTTGTAACTCAAATAATGTATTATTTACTCTCAAGCCAGAAAATGCAAAGCGGGCTGGGGCAATTCTCGGACAATTGCTACAAATCAGTCGCGGAGGCAGTGCAGGTGCAATTCACGAGACTGACGATCAAGTGTATGTAGATCTAGGAGAATGGGAAAAGCAAACTTCAGGAATGTCAAATGCTGCTAATCCTGAACCTGCTAATCCCGAACCTGCTGCTAATCCTGAACCTGTTAAGCCTGAACCTGCTGCTAATCCTGAACCTGGTAATAACGAGCTTTAAATGAATTTAAAGTATGCATCAAAGGTAGGGGCGGGTTGAGCAACAATTTATAATTTCATCCAAATATCTCAAACAAACCCGCCCCGACAAAATACCCATGCAGGAGATCTAATGTTTCTATCCAGAACTCTCAGATATTGGTTAATCTTGATAGCTAGCTGTTCGATTGTATCATTTTATCATTTGATAAAATCGCCACACCGATCTGAGAGTGTCTTGAATTACGCTACTAAGTTATCAATTCAGCCAGCTTTCAGTTTGCCTGCGGCTGATGCATCTCTAGTAGAAACTGCTAGACAAGTAACTGTAAGAATTTTAACACCTTCAAGTTCTGGATCGGGAGTAATTATTGAGCGTCGGGGACAGGTTTATACACTAGTAACTAACTATCATGTCGTGGCTGACAATCCAGAGAACCGCTATACTGTTTTGACTGCGGATGGTAAAACTTACTCAGGCCAGTGGGTGCGATCGCGTCAGTCTGGAACTCTCGATTTAGCACTGGTGCGATTTGTTAGCAGTCAGTCTTACAAAGTTGCGAAGGAAGGGAACATGAATACCCTATCCGTTGGCGATACTGTCTATGCTTGTGGTTTTCCGGCTTGGGACTTTACTAAACAAGGAAATACCGTAACTGCGTTAAATGACACCCGCGATTTGGGAACGAAAGCTTTTCGGATCGCAAACGGACAAATCAAGATGATGCAGCGATCGCTACAAGGAGGATATGAACTCGGCTACACTAACGATGTTTTCCAAGGTATGAGTGGTGGCCCTGTTTTGAATCAAAAAGGAGAACTCATCGGAATTAATGGCAAGCTGAAATATCCTTTTCAAGGTATTCGTGCCTTCATTTTTGCAGATGGTACAATGCCATCAGAACAACTTTTTAAACAAATGGAAGCATTGAATTGGGCAATTCCCATTTCTTATTTTTCCCCTCGGAATATTCAAAACTCTGCTCGAAGAGAGATGGGTTTATAAAAAATTATAACTGCTCAATAACATTTTAAAATAAGTTTTTATTTTTCTCTGCGTTGTCTGTGTTTGGTTTAAATAGTCTGTTAGAGAGAATGATGGATTTAAAATTTTATCAATTTAATTGCTTAACTCGTTTCATAGCAAGAACATTAACAGTAGCAGCGATCGCATTCACCCCAACAGCAATTGTGATGGCAAAAAGTGCTACAGAAATTGCTCAGTTTGCCCAACAAATAGCAGTGCAAATTAATAGTAATGGCGACTCTGTGGGAGGAACTGGAGTAATCGTTGCCAAAGAAGGCAACACTTATACTGTTTTAACGGCTAATCATGTCACTTGTAGTTTGCTTCCAGGACGAACGCCTATTATTTGCCGCAGCGATATTACCTATACCGTTCGTACCCCTGACGGCAAAGAATACCCCACAATTGCGATACAACCTTTGCAGAAAAGTAAGGAAGACGCAGATTTAGCTATTGTCAAGTTTGAAAGTGCGCAAGAATATCCAGTTGCGACAGTTGGGGATTCCGAACAAGCAAAGATGGGAACCCAAATTTATGTTTTTGGTTATCCCTCGATTAATGGTAGTTCGGGTAGCCAACGGGATTTTGAGTTTTCGCCCGGATTTGTCACCAGTCGCCCTAGCGATCGCCCGGAAGGATACACCCTACGCTACAATGCTGTAACTAAAAAGGGTATGAGCGGCGGGCCTGTATTTGATACTGAAGGTCGAATTGTCGGCATTCACGGTCAAGGCGAGGCAGATGGTCAGGCAGAAACAGGCTCAGGGAATAAAATAGACATTAAAAGTGGGTGGAGTGCAGCTATTCCAGTTAATACTTTTATGGCAGTGGCTCAAGCTGGATTAAATGACTCTAGCTTAAAAGTTGATAAGAGTCCTCCCAGCGAGAAGCCAGCACAAATCGACAATCCGACTGCAACCCAAGACTATTCTGCGCGTGGAGCTTTACGTCAAGAACAAGGAGACTATAAGGGAGCAGAAGAAGATTTTGTTAAAGTACTACAGCAGCGTCCCGATCGCAACCAAGCTTTTCTAGCTTACTTCAATCGAGGTAATATTCGCTACCAAGAACGAGACTATAAAGCAGCACTAGACGATTACACCGCAGCAATTAAAAATAATCCCAGCGCTGCTATTGTTTATCATAATCGCGCTGTCACCAGTATTAAGCTAGGAAACTATCAAAACGCGCTCGCAGATTGGACTCAAGCTTTGCAGCACGATGCTGGCGATGCACTCACATACTATAACCGAGGCGTGGCTTATTCTCGAACTGGGAACCGACAGGCTGCGATCGCAGACTATACCAAAGCCGTGCAAATCGATCGCAACTATGCAGCCGCTTACAACGCTAGAGGAAACAACCGTTCCGAGCTAGGAGATACGCAGCAAGCTTTGGAGGATTTCAGCCAAACAATTAAAATCGATCCTGGGTTTGCAGATGCTTATAATAACCGAGCCGTTATCCGCGCTGCTAGTGGCGATCGCTTTGGAGCAATTGAAGATTTGCGCAAAGCTGCACAACTTTTATTAGATCGGGGAAAAACGGCTCAATACCAGCAAGTAATGGAAAACTTGAGAAAACTGGAAAGCTCCAACTCCAGCCAGCCTTCTGACAACTCCCAATCTGCAACTGCTCCTCGTTTTACATTTACAAATATTCTGGAATATAGCAATTGTCTGGAAGACATAGTACAAATTTCTCAAGCTCCAGAGCAACTCAAACAGCAAGGAAGAAAGAGTAACTGTCTTGTCGATGTTTTTCAGAAATATGAAAATACGGGAATATCGCAATCTGTTGCTTTGGAGTTAGTAGAAGCTGCCAATAATTACGCAACTTCTGCTCAAAGGACAGCCAAAATCTTTCCGCCTAAAGGTTTACGATTAAAAATCGCCCAGATTTTTGGTTTTGTTTATCAAATAGATGCACAGAATCACAATATTAATAAATAGTGTTAAAGGCCCCGTAGGGACAACACTTGTGCGCCCCTACGGTAAACAGACAGGCTATAGCCTGTTCCACAACGGACAATCTGAATTGCGATCGCTTCTTCGAGATATGTTTTTTCGTTCACTTTTTCCCAATAATCCTGCCAAATAGTTCCTAAATTCTCTTATGCAGGGCAAAGCGCGTAAAAACATCATCAAAACGCCAACACCATCGGTCGAAGCAAGGGGGCATAGCAGAAGATCGTTGTTTCTTTCATCGGTTGAATTCGATGTCAAACTTCTGCTATGTCTATATCTTATCTAATTTAGCTTTGAGTTTTTGTTTAAGCCCCGCTAGTTAACAATCGGTTGCTTTGCTGAAAACATTTTATTTTGGCTGAAGTGCAAACTTCATATCTGTCAACTCTAATTCTCCTCCGGTCGTTGTTAATACTAAATTAATTCCAAAAACACCATTAGATGTATAATTAGTTTTAGGAATTTGATTTGTCAAATCAAACTCAGTAGGAGTTGTATATTTTTTAGATATACGGGTTGGTTGGTCGCCAATTAAAATTGATGAAATAGCTACAGTTGCAGGTGCTTTTTGAACTGTACCTTTTAAACTTAAAGGTACAAGCCTAAGTTGCTTTTGAGCATTAGGTACATTGATTCTAATGATACATCTAGCCCGCTTCAATTGTGCATTTACAGTTATTTTAGATACGAGATTAATCTCACTTGTTTTAGGATCGAATTTTACATTACAATCACCAGTGGCAGAGAACCGTGTCTGGGCTTGTGCCGCTGATGAATTGGCATCAAAACAACCAAAATAAAATAGGCATATTAAAACGAAAAAACTAAATACATTTTTTACCCCTAACATAATCTACTCTCCATCAATAGCGCTTTGGGATGGTAAAAAATTTATAAAATACCGCAGGTTGTTAAATAATATTTGAATAAGCTGAACCAAGAACTGAAGAAACAAAGCTGCTCGTTATTATTTCATAACTTGCGGTAGGTGGGATTAAAGATTGGTCAAATAATCAAGTTTTTACTAAGACTATCATCTTCAATCCCACAAAAATTAGCAACCAGCTAGCTCGAAATGAATTTCTACTTTTCCGGCATTGAAATCTGCTGTATCAACAATAATAGAACTTCCTTTGGAAGATTGGGCAACCAGATTAACACCAAATTGTCCTTCTCCGCCACATGAAGCACTTGCAACAGCTATTTCATCTTGCTCTTGATATAGCTCTTGAGTAGATGCAAACTTGCTGGTTTTAGCAGGAAGCTTAGCTATACCAACAGCACCACCAGTAAAGGTATAGCTTCTACTTAAACTTGTTGGCTTACTTCCCGCAGGAACGTCAGTGCTTCCTTGATAGAGTATTTGTAAATTCTGTACACGAAAACCGCTAGGAATACTAGTAAGAACACGTATAGTACAGGGTTTGCGCTGGCCGTTTTCTGCTATGAAATCATCAAACAAGATCGATAAGGTTCTACCATCTTCTCCCACAAGCTGATCTGCAATAACACACCCAGGTGCAGCTATTGCTTTTCCAAATTGAATACTAGGTTCTGCTGGTTGAGCTAAAGCTTTGGTGGCAACGACGTTCATTCCAACAACTGTAGATACGGACAGTAATACACCAAGTTTTTTGAAGTTCATGTGGATTGTTCTCCAATGTATTTGAATAAAAAGAGCGAGAATTTAATAGCTGTAAGAAGAGAAGCAGTAAGAGCTACTTTTTTCTTATGACAAATTACTATTTCTTGAATTTGGCGAATGTGCAACCCGGCAGCGATTCAAGCAGTATTTTTTTTCTCTGGCATCGACAATAAACATAATATGACTAGAAGATTAGGCAGCGCATTTACTTTTTCTGCCAACTTGATTTCCTTTTCCGGAGAAATTAATTCCGTAAATGTGCAATTACCATTTCAGAAAACTGCAAAGCTAGCGACACTCGCGGCTCAGAACTAACTGCCCATCCGCTAGTCGGTAAACACCTTGTGGTTCTACAATTGGAGCGCCCTGTTTCCAAGCAGCAGTTGTGCTGAGCCTATTACTATTAGTATCTCTGGGTACAGAACGCACCGTATTAGTTGGGTAGGGTGAAGTAGAAGCATCACCAGGGCGAACGGGTAAGTTACCAGAACCTGTGATGATAAAGCTGCCTTGTTGCCGATCGCTTTGAGCAATGCAACTATTGGCAAGTAGAGTATTGGTATCAATTAGATTTTCTGGTAGCTCAGTCAGACTGTTCTGCAAAAAGCTGACATCGGGTAAGGTAATAGTTCCAGCTGCGAGTTGACCGCTAGCATTAATATCTACACGGTTGTTACCGTTTAAAGTGTCAAGGTTAGCTTTGGTAGTTAAGCGATCGCTGGGGCCAAAAAAAGCAGGAGTGTCCAACGTAATATTTCCCCCTCTACCATCCCTAGCAGCGGCGACAATATCACTGTCATCAAACGCAATAATCGAGTCAGCGCGTAGAGTAATACTACCTCCGTTTTTCGCACCGCTGGATACATCTGCTCTAATATCACTGTCACCAAATAGCCGGATAGTTCTGGCATTTAGGTTAATATTGCCCCCTTTAGATTGAGAGGCAGTAGCAAAGATGTTGCCGTTATTAGCTTGCACAGTATCACCGACATTAACGAAAATATTTCCAGCATCGCCCGCTGCTGTGCTGACACTATCGATCCCTGCACCGTTGGTTAAAAATAGCGAGTTGGCTTGTAGATCGATCTTACCTCCATTACCGAGCCCAGCAGTAGAAGCTGATATCAACGCTCCATCCCGAACGCTCAACCTCCCCGTCACCAGCGTCAAGTCTCCTCCCGCACCTGTGGGTTGGAAATCGTCAAAGCCTGCAAGTCCAGATGAGGTAAATAAGCCGCTGGGAAAGCGACCATCGGCTGATATTCCACTTAATTCGACGAATTCCGATGCAGTGACGAGTAAGTCTCCCCCTTGCCCTTGATTCAAGGCCGCTGCTGATACCTGCGCCCCATTGCCGATCGTTAGTTGCGGTGTGACAATTTTTAAGTCACCAGCTGGTGCGATACCAAAAGTATCTGTATATACAGCACTATCGAAGTCCAATACCTCCACCGACTTTGAAGCGGTTATGGTCAAAGATCCCCCGCGTCCCCCATTGGCGGAATTTAATACTTCTCCTCCACTGCGAATACTTAGTGTTTGAGTGTCAATCGAAAGCTGAGCGCCATCTCCAGTACCCAGAGATCCCGATGCTATAAAGCCGTCATCGACAACATTTACAGAGGTGGTTGCTTTTACAGTTAGGTTGCCAGCATTTCCTCGATCCACTGAGAGAGTTTCTACAACGGCTGAGTCTCGCAATGTTAAGCTATCAGTTTCAATCGTCACATCTCCACTATTGCCGATCCCAAACGCGCCAGTACCAATAATCGAGCCGTTCTCGACATTTAATTGCCCCGCTCGCATATAGATATCTCCGCCACCTTGGGGAGTCAAGCTGCCTGCGAAAATTGCCGACTCATCGAACAGCCCAACGCGATCGCCCCGCACCTGAATATCACCCCCGCCTGTACCGCCGATGTCACTTGCATTGACAAAAGCCAGTTGGGACAATTGGATGTCTCCGTAACGCTGCATTGAGGCATCTTGACTCTCTACCCTCTCATAGCCCAGAGCATAGCCTTTGTCTATTGGAGCTAGACTTACTTCAGCAAAACCAACGATGCTTCCCAGTTCAACTCGCCCCCCTACGGCGGTTAGAGTGCCACCATAATGCGATACGTCACCACCCACAAGTGCTAAAGTTTTTCCTGGCAGCACCTGAAGACCTTGGGGGCGACTCAGCAAATTGCTAACTACTTGTTTTGCGGCTGCGGTTGAGTTAATTGGACTGCCCAATACGCGCGGTAGGCTCTGAAGGACTCCAGTCAACGGCTGAATTAGTCCTTGCACCGCAATTTTTCCCGCAGTTGCCTGACTAAATTGTAACCCAATGGGTGCAGTTATAGTAAGTAGGGGAGTAGTTTGGGAGTCTGTGGCATCAAACTGTGTACCGTCGGCAAAGCTAAGTCTATTAGCGGTACTGGCAAGGAAAGAGCCGCCAACGTTCAATTGGGCATTAGCACCAAAAGTAATGCCATTGGGATTAATCAAGAATAAGTCTGCATTGCCCAATATACCTAACGTGCCAAAAATCTCTGAACGAGTATTTCCGGTCACGCGGCTGAAAATTCGCTCAATTCCCGCCGGATTAGTAAAATAAGCTGCTTGTCCTTCACTTATATTAAATTGCTCAAAGCTGTGAAATAGATTAGCGCCGCGAATTGCCCCTGCGTCAATTATTTCGCTTGGGAGGTCGTTTATCGGCACATCAGGTGTAACAACCGAAGTTTCACCCCCCAATGTGGTATCAGGTATTACTTGAGCAAAAGTGCGATCGCATACTCCACAAATTGCCTCAACCACAGCCAGCAACACAACTAGTACAGGTTGCCCACGACTAAGCCAGCTAGTGGTTATCACTCTTTTGTCTCCTGAAAGCTACGAAGTTTATAGAGGCGATGGAACCTTGCCCCACACTTCTTTGGATTAAAGCTAAGTAATATAGATGTTTTTTATTTTACCAGGAAATGAGGTGGAGCGATCGCACAACGCTAGATAGTAAGATCGGGCGATTGCTGTCTATTAAGGATAATATCGATCTGGTGGCATCAGCGATCGCACAAACTCCGTTACAAGCCCCCTTGTAATGAATTGTCTTTAGTTTCATTCAGCCGTGTTGAAGTGTTGGCAGACCTTTGCTGTTGTGAGACACTGCCTGGTGCTGTCACATCGCTAGTGAGATAAATGTGACCCACCGCCTTACCGTCATAGGTTCTTTTGCTAAACCGCCAACCTGGTTTCAGCTCGATCTTAGTCAAGCCTGAACCAATTCCATGAGTTTTGCCAATTTCAATTGCAGGGGCATTGGGATCGGTGTTGGAAACACCAACCAGCATGAATTCAGTATTCTTCTTGATTATTTGGAGTTTGTATAGCAAGGCCAGATCCTGACCTGCCATCCGAATCGAATAGCCGCCAGAGTCGGTACTACGCGCACAAATCCCTGTGAAGTCAAAGTTTAACAGCAGCGCCTCAATACTAACAGGACTTGTCCCACTTTCCTTCCAGCATTTTTGAGAGTCAGAAATTTGTTCTAGGACGACCAATTGGGGACTACCACCCACACGAGGCACAGAGATTGCAACAAACTTATTTTGATCGACTTCTTGTTGACCAAAATCGACAGCGACAGCTGGGCTAAAAGCACTAATTGTTCCTAGTGTAGTGCTGGCTAAAGCAGCAATAAAGAGTGGCAGGAAATGTTTCATTTCTCTGTTTATTATCTACAAAAATTTAGCTAATAATCTATAGAGTTCAGAAGTTTGGAATAATGCTTGAAATTTACAAAAATTTAAACTAGCCAATCGGCTCTATTTCAAGCACTGATTCTCGAAGCAACACTGACAAGATTCATAATATGCCTAAAGGTAGAAGCAGCGCATTTACTTTTTCTGCCAATTTGATTGCGTAAAAGTACAATTATCATTTCAGAAAACTACAAACATAGGGCGATCGCAACAAAATAAACTAGCAAGGGATGCAGATATGGTGCGCGCGAACGACGCGATCGCTCAATAGAGCTATGCACATGAATATGCCCGTAGGGGCGGGTGCGATTGGATATTTAAAGATTCGCTGAACATGGAATCTATCGGCACTTTGTGTATCTATGACATGAATTAATTGCTCAAACTAAAGAGGCTGATTTAAATAAAGTAAAAACCAGCCTTTTAGATGTATGTGTTTTATAGCGAACGATGCTTAGAAATAACATATTCTTTCTATTTACATAAAAAAGACTATTGTTATCCCTTTGCTGAGGTTAGTTCGAGAACGGCTCTGTTTTTCACCCCTTGATGACGGGTAGCTGTGGGTGCTGTTACCAAAGCCGCTCGAATTTCTTGTTGGCTATTCTCTGGTTCGTTGAATTCACGTTTGCTAAAATAGCTTCTAGAGCAAAAGAAAGCACAATCAAATCCTAAACGAACTTAAAGTCTCTAGAAATGCTTACATCTGTCGTGTCTTGCACAATAGCAATTATTGAGTTGTTATAGCTAATTGCAGTGTCTTGAACGCTATTACTGCCATACAAGTTAATAGACGAGAACGAGTATTGACTAGAACTGCCCACAACTTCGATATAATCATCTGCTGCCGCAAAATCTGTAATAACGGCAAAGCCAGCGTCTAAATAGGAAACGCCCCAAGAGCCACCCAAAACAAAAGTGTCAGAGCCAGTGCCACCTGTTAAGACATCCAATTCTATACCACTAGTTGCATAACCATCAAGGCGATCGCTACCAGCACCGCCATCCAACTGATCGTTGCCACTACCGCCCATCAGCGTGTCATTACCATACTCGCCCTCAAGCGTGTCGTTACCGCTACCACCACTTAAATAGTCGTTGCCGTCGTATCCTTTTAAAATGTCATTGCCATCATCACCGTACAGGGTATCATCGGCAGTGTTACCCCAGAAGAAATCATCGCCACTAGAACCAAAAGCAATCAAAGCATCAGAACCATAGTGATCGTATGAGTCGTTGCCAGAAGTTCCATTAATCGTTGCCATTTGTAGTTACTCTCAGTTTTAAAATAGATTTTAAGATTGACAAAACAGTGCGAATCTCAAAGTTATTCCGATCATTGTTAGTTGCTGAAGTAAGTAGTAATGAGAGAATTTAACAATAAGTTATGCTTGCTTTGTCATGAATACAGAATATGAAAAAGAGGATGGGTAGCGCATTAGCTTTTTCTGCCAACTTGATTACCTATCTTGGACATATTGATTACATAAAGTAGCCACTGCTATTTCAGAAAACAGTAAATACTCTTTCAATTTGTTAATTGTTCATTGTTTATAGCCATGAGCTACGCTCCCCAGGCTTTTTGGTTTAACCATGCTTGACTAGGCTCTAAAATCCGGTACGTTTTCATATAGCTATAAATAAAAATCTCCTTGCTAAGTGTAACCGGATAGAATTAAAGTTAAATTTAATACTAAAGATTTATTACTAATTCAACGTTGGCTACCTCGTATGCGCCGATCGCTAGGATTTTTATTCCTCCTCAGCCTCACTGTATGCCTGTATTTGGGTCAGCTATTACCAATTGGGCAGGTAGCAACTGCTGTGTCTCCAGATGCAAATCTACTGGTACAACAAGGAGTTGATTTATACCAAGCAGGGAACTATAAAGATGCGATCGCACCTTGGCAAACTGCTTTGAATTTCTACCAAAAAACTAAAAATCCTGGCAATGCAACGATCGTACAGGAAAATCTGGCAAGGGCATACGAACAAATAGGTGAGAGTGCTTCAGCAGTGGGTCTTTGGGATCTCGCGATCGCCTATTATCGTGAAATCAAAGACATTTCCCAGGTAGGACGATTACTCACCGAACAAGCACAATCTTATACCAATCTGGGACAACCACGAAAAGCGATCGCTCTATTGTGTGGTGTTTATAGCAAAGAACAAAATTGTATTGAAGACAGTGCCTTACAAATTGCCCGTGTATATAAAGTTCGCAACGTTGAAGCAGCAGCTCTAGGTAGTCTGGGCAATGCATATCGTCTCATGGGTGAGTACAAAGTAGCGATCGCCTACTTGCAATCTTGCCTCAAAGTTGCAAATGAAATTAACAATCAAATCTACCGTGCTTCTAGCCTAAATAGTCTGGGTAATGCCTACACCAATCTTGCTAAAGTAAGTTATCGACGGGCAAATTCTGCACAACAACGAGGGGACGTAGCAGAAGCAGACAGATTTCGAAAAATATCTTTTAAATATGATACCAAAGCACTGAAATATTTTCAAGACAGTCTCAACCTTGCGTCCTCTCAAAAAGACAGCATGACTCAACTGCGGGTACTCGTCAATTCAATTCCACCATTACACCGTACTCAAGCTATAGCTTTAGCCGAGCGAACAATGCAGCAAGCTTTAGCCTTGTTGAATGATATCCCCGACTCTAGAGAGAAAGAATATGCCATTCTCAATTTGGCTAATTTGCTACTACTTCCTGCTGTTGAGGCAACTGGGTTTGCACTCGAATGTGCCAAAGCAGAACAACTTTCTCAAGTCCAAAAGCTGAATGAAAAAGCTATTTCCATTGCTCGGCATTTGCAAGATTCTCGTGCCGAGTCTTTTGCTAATGGTCAACTTGGGCATATTTATGAGTGTCGCGGGGATTATCAACAAGCACTCAACTTCACAAGACAGGCGCAATGGAGTGCTGACCAAAAATTAAAATCCAAAGATAGCCTTTATTTATGGCAATGGCAAGCTGGACGCATCTTTAAGGCGCAGAGTCAATATTCCCAAGCAATTAAGGCATACGAACAAGCAGTTTCTACCTTAGAAGAAATTAGAAGCGATCTTCTCACTGAAGACCGAGACTTGCAACTAGACTTTCGAGATACTGTTGCTCCGATCTACCGCGAGTTAACTCAATTAAAATTAGAGCAAGCTGCCTTACCATCCATTCAACCTGCTCAACGTAACAAAGAATTAAATTCTGCACTTACTACGATTGAATCTTTAAAATTGGCAGAACTGCAAAATTATTTTGGCAATGATTGCGTGTTGTCGCTGCCATCTACGGAAATTGATTTAGCTCTAACAAATACGGCAACAGCAATTTTTAGTTCAATAATATTACAACAGCGTACCGCAATACTAGTGAGTCTACCAAATGGCGAAAAGAGGTTGGGGTGGATAGATCTTGACAGTAAAAAGCTTAGACAAGTTATCAATGAATTTCGCAGAGGATTAGAGCGGTACCGCGATCTCGATTACGATCCTAAACAGGCACAGCAGCTGTATGACTGGATTATTCGTCCTTTTGCTGCCGATCTAGAAGCTATGCAGATTAAAACTTTAGTGTTTGTCCAAGATGGGATCTTGCGTAGCGTACCGATGGCTGCACTTTATGATGGGAAAAAATTCTTGGTGCAAAAGTATGCGATCGCCACGACTCCCAGTTTAGCTTTGACAGCTCCTAAGAACTCGAACAGCAAACAGAGAAAGGCGCTAGCTTTGGGTTTAACTAAACAAGCAACGGTTGACGATCGCTTTTTTCCCGCATTGACTAACGTAGAGGCAGAAATTAGCCAAATAGAAGCACAAATTCCAGGTAGCAAGCAACTTTTAGATGATAATTTCACCCGCCTTCGCTTACAACAAGAACTGAGCAAAACAGTCTACCCAATTATTCACATTGCCACTCATGGTACGTTTGGCACTGAACCAGAAGATACGTTTTTGGTGACGGGCAATAACGATAAGCTCACCATCACCGATCTGGAGACTGCCATCCGCAGTATCAATCGTAACTCTGATGCCGTAGAGTTGCTCTTCCTCACTGCTTGCCAAACTGCTGTAGGAGACGATCGCGCAGCCCTTGGTTTGGCTGGTGTTGCTATCTCTGCTGGAGTCAGAAGCGCCCTCGCAACTCTATGGTTTATTCAAGATGCGCCTACTGTCACCTTAGTAACTAAGTTTTATCATCACTGGCACAAACTAGGAGCAAGCAAGGCTGAAGCTCTCCAAGTAGCGCAGCAAGCTTTAATTGCATCTGGGGGACAATACGCCCATCCTGCTTACTGGGCCCCTTTCATTCTCATTGGTAATTGGCTGTAGCGATTTTAGATTTTAGATTTTAGATTTTGGATTTTGGATTGTTGACAGCATTTCCGGTCAACTGTCGACAGCCCAAACGATAATCCGATTAAATATTATGCCATTTGATTTTATGGCTGCAACCTAAAGGCTTGCTAAAACCTTAGACTAGCAAGCATTTCCCAATCCAAGGCTCCAAAATCTATGGCTCCAAAATCGTATTAGTTGGGATAATCCAATCATTGAGAACTTGGCAATTTTGGTTGTTCTTCGCTGCTGATGGCTATTTGCCGCAAATTTATAGTTTGAGTGTTGTTAGCTTGTGTTGCCTGTGGTTCTTCCAATTTTGCCAAGTTTTTTAGCAGAGTTACAGCTAACTTTCTCAAACCCACATCTTTAGCCGTTAGAGCTTCACCCAGGCTGTCATACCATAAACCTGCTTTGGCAAGTAAATCGATCTTTTGGCTGGTGTCGCGTACCCCAAACATTTCCTTTGCCAATGTTGGAGGCATCTTGACCAACTCAATTTCTGCCTTAGCAACTACATCGCTCGATGGGTGGTTAGGATCGCAGAGGATTGCTACCTGCCAAATATATCTCTGACCAAAGACTAATCCAGGATTCTTCTGGGGTAGGGACAGTTTCATTATTCCTGGTGAAGACTTTAACTGAGTCTTATAAGCTAGTTGAATAGCACCGCCAGGGGCATATTTGTAGAGGGTGAACTCCAGAGGGTAGGGCTTGGAGTCAGGCACAAACCAAGCAAAGGTAGGACGCTCCAAAGCAGTCTGCCCAATATGCTTCTGTGGAGCAAGGGTTGCGATCGATGTGTCTGTATTTACTTTGCACCCTCCCCTAGAACCAGTTGATTGGGTATAGGTGCTAGGAGGCTTTTGATCGGGGGGTGGTTGATATTCAGCTAGAGTAACGGATGTTGTAGTCAGCCAAAAGCCTAAAACACAACAGGTTGCAAGCCTGCTGCGAATACGATGAGAGAGTAACCATACTAGTTGAGTCATGATCTTCAAATTAGGCAGTAGAAAGAAGCTTAAAAAATACATACCATTTTTGGCTATGTAATATTTAGAACTGCATAAATGTTTAATCATTTTATTGATGACAAATTCCAGATTTTTTGATACTCAACTCAGGCTCTAGGGGCGAATTTGTCAACAATAAAATGATTAAACATTTATGCAGTTCTAAATATTA
>QQTW01000638.1_pt1 | contig 22511 bp, 17 predicted proteins | sample 1904831 | NCBI WGS metagenome assembly QQTW01 (sample SAMN09435610, study PRJNA476489) | Subsurface metagenome, whole genome shotgun sequencing project. | reverse complement strand
CATACACTGCTCCCGCATCTAGCTGGGCACTTATATCCAATATGCCACCAGGGCAAGTAGACCAAGAATGCACTATAGCAAGACCTCTCTAAGTGAAAGTGAAGGATGGAAATAACGGAAACCCCCAACAGCAAAGCAAGCAAGCAGGAGGCTAGCTCTGACACTGTGAGTTTGCAGGATTTCTCGAGTCGTGGCCTTAGTATGTCATTAAGGAAACAGCGCCATGGGTCGATAACACAAGGGGAACGAGCAGAATGTACAGTGGAAAGGAATGTCATGTGCCATGCGCTGTTGGATCTGTTCCCTTTCAACGCCTGTAACGGATAAAAGAGATGCATGCGTAATACGTGGAAGATGTCGCCATTTGACCGGAGGATTCGATAGAAAGCCAGATTGATATCAGTTCGACAGTCATCTCCTCGTGCCAGCAGAATAATCATCGAAGCCAGAGCCACGGAAGAGAATTCATGTCGCTGCAGTCGTGTACTTTGGAATTGTTGAGTATCTGATGGTATGATAGGCTATGCACGACTTTTGATATCTGCGCCCTCGAGGGAACGACTGCCTTTGTCGGTATCGGCGTCGATCTCGATGTACATGGGATAGTACTTCTTCGCCCACTGGCGTGTCAGGATGGATGCTACAGATCGATTAACAACGAGGCGTCACGATAGGCACTGCAGGCGAACTCCTTACCTTTGAGGAATTTCTTGCTGGCATACTTCTTAAAGAAAGCTTCGTGAACAACAGGGCGGTGGAGGTAATCGACCATAAGCTTAAAGACGACCTGAATCTCTTCCTCAGTGTAACCTGCATAATGAGCAATCGTTGGATTCTATCGCTAGTCAGAAAACTTCTCGCGAACTGCAGAGCTGGACGCCTACCCATTCTCCGCGCTCCAGGATGAGTCGGGCAAGGTACATCGAAGCTGCAGCGATAAGGCTTGGGTGGAACTCCATGAACTTGTGATCGACCAAGCTGATCTCCATCAGGTATTTGCCAAGCGTACGGGTCTGGATGTCGTAGTTGTCTGCCTTGGATATTCTTCTTAAGAAGTTCATTGGGTTGGGGTAGCTGAGGTCATAGTTGAGAGCAGCCAGCACGTAGCGTTCGGCGCTCAGAATTTCTGCTTCCGTGAAGCCGTCGTCGGCAACATGACGGAAGTTGGCAACGTGGGGTGAGAGAACCTCCTCGTACTTGGAAGCGATGAACATGGCCGTAACGCCGACGAGCTGCAGACGATCCAATTGGACAACCTTAGCGGAGAGGAAGCGGTCGATGATGTTCACAGCAAGGAACAGGGTCTCAGGTAAGAGATGGAACCGGGTGTGAACCTCGATCAGCCAGTCGACTAGGATACCACGCATCTTCCAGTCCAGGTCTTCCTGGTGCTCCATGTACCCCGAGTTCGGCATGGTGACTTCCTCAAGAACTTTCAGGTAATCGAATATCTCCACGACATACTCGGCGACCATGAGCGGGTCGTCAATGTCCTCGAGGTCGAGGTCTTCAACGCCCTTTGCGAATGCGTCCTTTACGTCAGCGACCTGCTTCTCTGCTTCTTGAATCTTGACTTCATGTTTGCTCTCGACAACGGTTCGCTTCTCGATCTCAATGGCAAAGGACTTCTTCGCTGGCTCGTTCTCAGAAGCTGGGGTCTCTTCCTTAATCGAGCGCTGACTTGAGGTTGACGTGGTGATACGCTTCTTCTGTACACCTCCCAGAACGCCTGAGCCACTGGCCGGTCGCTTCAATTCCGTTGAAGTAGCTCTCTTGTTGTTGTCCTTGACGCCGAGCGTTGACCTTGAAGAATTCGTCCTAGAGACTTTCTGTACGCCTGCATTGTGTGTGGCTTTAGAGAGCAGACCTGCTTTACCGTTCGTGACTTTCTTGCCGTCCTTGCTGTCTAGAGCCTCCCCTTTGGTGACATTGCTGACATCACCGAGGGCGGCGCGTTTTCGTTGCAATGGTGCATTATTCGCGTTCAAGGTATTGTTAGTTGACCTCTTCGACTGCAAAGGCTTCTTCGCAATGACGCCAGTGGTGTTCTCGTCTGGTACAGCTAGCGCTGCAGCTTTGGCCCTGGTCAATCGGGTGCTACCACCATTTTCATTGTTTTCGTCCGTCACGACGCGTCCTCGGATACTCCGAGCCTGCTGTTAAACATGAGCGGTTGTTGAATGTGACAAAGCCAATTTAGGAGGGCTCTGAGAATCCATGTGCTAAAAGGCACGTTGAACAATATGAGAGGGTACCTACTGGTGGCATATTGGATATAAGTGCCCAGCTAGATGCGGGAGCAGTGTATGGATGAGGAGGCTTTTAAATGAATATTTCTCACTGCGGCGGACAGTGATTGAAACCTTGAAGCTGACAATCGAGGTTGCTACATTCCGGGATACAGATTAGCCGTGGTAACGTTCGATATCATGAAGGCAGAGAACAAATGAGGTACCTTTACTGACGCACAATGGGTTGCAATGACTGTCGAAAAGATGCAGAGTGAAGGCAGAGCGATATTTTGTTGTTAGCAGTAGTGTAACATGAAGATTGTTGACACGGTTTCCCAGGTATCGAAGTTGGTAAGAACACGAAGTGGTTTGGTGAATTGTGGCTTCGACTTTGTGTACAACACGGGTTGTTATTGAACAGTAAACAGTAGACTTGAAGGTAACCTGGAAGGTGGTAGAGACGTGTTTTCGTTCGTGTTAGGAATGATTGAGATATCTCATAGGAACACTGTGGAATGGTGGTGAGGAGGCTCGTCGGGATCGAGTAGAGAAGTATCAAGGCACGTCGGATGCTCTTGTTTGGCCCACCCTCTAGCGCGGAAAATGGCGTCAAGCTTCGCGATTACGAGGGAAGTAGGACTATGATGCTGCGATCTCTCTGGTAACAGGCAGAATGAATTGCAGCTGATGAATGCTGGAAGGAGATATTGGATGTTTGAGGTTTCCGATTGGGAGGCAGAGAGTGGAAGTTGTAACTTAACTTATGTGTGTAAGTCTGTCCTTCTTCAATTCGAGAGCGCGAAGTGCAAACAAAAGTGACTTCGTCTATGTCAACATGTCGCTTACGCTTTCAAGCGAGCAGGTTGCGGAGCAACCATCAAAAACTGCGACTAAAAAAAACGGGCTTGTGATTGGTCAAAGAAAAGATCGACTTGCCTCTCATTGGTCTGAGGCTCTAAGGCTGCACTAAGGAGCGTAGGACCGAGCAGTAGCAGATCTGGTGGATCTGTGACACTTTTGTCGCAGGACGCAGAAAGTCAGACCCTGCACTGATGCTGCAGCCACGAGTACTGCTTAGGCAGACGCTCAGATGTCACAATCAGATCACCTCATCCACGTCCGGCCGCAGCTATGCAGTCGTCGCCGAGGGTCAACGTCAATCTTCTGCTTCTGCCAGCGTCGGCACCGCGATGACTTTTGAAGCCCCAGCTAAAAGGGAGGAAGGGAGCTTTGCCATGCGAACCTACAAGCCACGAACCCCTGGTGTGCGCCATCTCAAACGTCCGATCAATGATCATCTGTGGAAAGGGCGACCATTTCTGCCTCTGACATTGGCCAGAAAGGGTCAGGGGATAGGGGGCAGGAACAACACAGGGCGAGTGACGGTCAGACATCGTGGTGGTGGGCATAAGAGACGGATAAGGACCGTGGACTTTGCGCGCTGGGCACCGGGACGACAAGTCGTGGAAAGGATTGAACACGATCCCGGCCGGAGTGCGCATATTGCATTGCTCACCTCTGAGGATGGAACGAAGAAGACGTACATTGTTGCTGCCGACGGGATGCGAGCTGGTGATGTAGTGCAGAGCTATCGAACTGGCATACCCCAAGATCTGCTGGATAGTATGGGAGGAGTCGTGGATCCTGGCATGCTGGCTGCCAAGACTGCCTGGAGAGGAAACTGCCTGCCTTTGCACATGATTCCCATCGGAACACTGGTCTACAATGTTGGCATCACCAAACGAAAGGGCGGACAGTTTTGCCGAGCTGCAGGAACATATGCTACGATCGTCTCGAAGGACGACGATGATCACCACGGTCGTGTCAAGTCTGTGACTGTGAGGTTACAGAGTGGCGAAATTAGGCGAGTCAGTCAAGATGCCTGCGCGACAGTGGGCATTGCGAGCAATCCGCACTACCAACATCGGCAACTGGGGAAAGCGGGAAGGAAAAGATGGCTTGGTATCAGGCCAACTGTGAGGGGTGTCGCGATGAATGCGTCCGATCATCCTCATGGGGGTGGCAGAGGAAAGTCCAAAGGCAATGTAGACCCAGTCAGTCCGTGGGGCATGCCGGTAAGAGATTCTCCACTCCGTCGACCGTTGCATCGAGCTGATGTCAAGATATTAGGCCAAGTCTGGGTACAAGACCCGAAAGAAGAGCAACATCAACAAGTCGGTGGTTACTCCCCGAATTCGAAATCAGGGTAAACGAAGAAGGGCCAATAAGTCCTAATCAGGTCAACGGCGTCTCTTGGCACGAAATATGATCAGGATTGTCAGTTTAGAAGGACAATGTGTGATTACGTGTATCCAAATCACCAGTGTCTGCAAGAAACCTATAACTTCACCGGCTTGGAAGGAGTTTATGATGTTTGATAGATATATCTATATATATATATCGATATTAAATGTACCTCGAACTTAGGGTTGCTGATTAACGTTTTCGTTCTTGGAAGGGAGCATGTTCGCTTTCATGAGGGAGTCGCGAGGGATCATGCAAGGGCAGAGTATAAAGGGATGACCAGCAGTAGTTGTACGGAAGGAACGATCGACTGTTACCGTGAGATTCATGATTCTGACAATGCTAACAGTTCTAGACTATCGAATGTCAAATTCAGAAGATAGTGTATGTAACGTTGATCTTAGGTTCAATGTGCTTTTGTTTTGGCTGCAGTTGAGAGCTGTCTGTCCCCCTCAGCTGCTGGATTCACTGGGTTGAGAGAAAGCGCATTTGGTATGGCACGTCTAAAGCATTTGGGGAAGATACCATAGGGACCGGCACCGGCATTGGTCGGACTCGTGACCTGGACTTCGAAGACGAACCGCCACTTCACCTCACCCCTTCTATTCGATGCCGCTTACGCCAAAGAAAATATTCATCTATATCTCTCTATGAAGTCCACCAACCATCCAGATCTCCACGCCAGCTCCACTCCTCACAACAGCACATATGTTTGTACCTTTCCTCTCTCACGCAATCTTCCACGGCCCCTCATCACTGTCCCTAGTGGGCGCGTACAGAAGCCATTGAACGATCGTGTCAGAGACCCACTTCAGATTCACCTAAGATCAACGCTCAAAAAGATCTCTCATCACACAGTCTCTTTCCCACTCTCACCACAGCGGCACAAAACCCTCCAGCAAAGATCATCGCCCTTCGAACTTGTTGATCCCGCACGCGCACAGACAGCATCAAGCATTCCATACTTCATCCCTCAGTTCAAAAGACACCGTCAGAAACTATCCACATGCGTGAACGAAAAGCGTCAAACATTTGGATGACGCCGTACGAGCATATTGCATATGCCAGCCGCGTCTACTTTGTAGACGAATCTCTCTCTAGATGACGGCAGAAATTTGGGACGAGATTCTTTTCATCATCTCGATGTGAAATGGGCACGGTGTTGACTGATTCCTGAGGGGGAAACATGGGGAACTGGCGGTATTGATGGCAGATGTTCATGCTGATTCACATCTTGATTGGAGTGCGAGATTGTCCGATTAATGTTGGGGGTGGGGGAGAGTTACTTTTGCACTTGAGCAGCGCGGTGAAGGGTTTTTGAGGGCGCACTAGGACTCAAGATGTGAAGTCGATATACAAAAAACGAGTGCATCTGTCTTCTTGGTCATCCAGCTGTTGCTGGTGAACCTTCCACGCCAGTTGCAGCGGCGCAGCCGATCGAGCTGGCTGGATTCATTGTTTTTGACGTCTAGACGATATTTTGTTTAGCTCTGCTTTTATCCTTTGGACGAGGCGAGAAAGATGCCTGGCGTCCGTGACCTGAGCCCAAGCAAGCACTGAAGGATGGTGGCTTCGCGCAGAGATGTTCGATGAGAAGAATATATCTGAAGACGACCCTTCAAGGCTGTCCGCGATGGTTGTTGAACGTCGAGCACCAGGAAGCGTGGTGAGTAAAAGTGGGTGGCAACATCGATCCTGCAGAACCGAGTGTGGAGACTTGCGGAGACTGGAGCGAAGCGGGTGGACAGGGAAGGGGGGAAGAAGGGAAGGGGGTATGGTGATCGAGCGGTGTGGCCTGGGTTAGGGCAATTGCATGCAAGGTAAGGATGGAGAGATAGAAAAGGCATGGTCAATGAAAAAGGAAGGATCTTGTCATATACCTTGCAAGCATCAGCTATGTATTTCTTTGATGTACATGGTGGAATACCTCGATGCAATCGACGGATTATGGCGGGGCAGAAACGAGGCTGGTGATCTGGTACCATAATTATTGGAGCGCTTTCAGACACTACATAAGTCTGCAACGACGTTTTACCCGGATGCCATCTCCATGTAGTATATGTGCTCGTCTGCAGGACACGCTTACAATTTCTGTTTTGAGCGCGTTACCTCAGGCGATCTTCAGGCTCCCCAAGCGCGGCAGAGAAGGGAGGCCATCTGATATCATCGAATTTTCTGACCGTCTTGGTCTCCATCACATCAGCTATCGCTAGATAGGACAGGAAACATATAGACCATATCCTTCCATTCATATGCCATGAGTCGTCACTTTTCATACCGGCCCCACAGTCCCGATCATGTAGCCACTTCCCAGCACTCCACCGAACAAGCTGCCAGGACAGAGAAACCCCCTACTTCGTATCGAACGAGCGTCATAACCAATCGAGGCCAGATCCGAAAGCTTTTCGAGAGAAAAGAAGAAGAAGAAGGACCAAGCTACTCCAAAAGAGGAGCACTACTCAAGAATCGAATAAGAACCAACCACAGTCCAGAGCTGGGCTGGAGCATAGTCAGCCGATAAAGAATCATCAACCACTAGCAGCGGCCATGAATTTGAGCAACAGATGCCCAATTTAAGAAGTCAAACCCCCCAAATAATGCCCCCGCCTATGGAAATGCGCCCTCCTAGCCTTCCCAGCCCCAACCTTCTTAACGAAAACACTCAACCTCGCCGGCCCCCCACAAATCTCCGTGTCACTCCCACGACAGGGGAGATTACAATCAGTACTGGGCTTCGACTCCGCCTTAACAAGTTCATTGCCGCAGAAACACTGGCCGCCGTTCTCGGTTCCGGCGAAGGTGTAGCCTTTGCTGTCGCAGTACTTGGCGCAGCCGGATGAGGTGATGGCTTCGCCGTAGTAGCCCCAGCTGCCGAGGGAGCGCGGGTTGATTGCGTCGCTGTAGCAGCCCGCGGCGCTCCAGCCGGTGGGGAGGACGATGTTGGATGAGACTGTTGGGATGCTGGGGGCTGCGGCACCGGAGCCGGAACCGGTGCTGGAAGCTGAGACGCCCGGGCTGGTGCCGGATGGGACTGGGGTCGCTCCGGCTGGCGGGTTGGCGTCGTAGGCTGATGTGGCGGATGTGCCTGCTGGTGCGACAGGTGCAAATTCGGATGCAACGCCTTCGTAGCCAGCGGACACAGCTGCAGTTGAGCTGGCCTGGGGTGCAGCGGAAGAGACCACCAGAACTGGAGCAGGATTGGAAGAACCATCAGTTGCGGAACTCTCCGCGTTCTCGCACGTGCCATCGCACTTCTGATATAGGGAGATGGCCGCATACCCGCCGCAGTACTCCTCGGGGTCCCCGGCGCATTTCATCGTGCAAGTGCCCATAACACCTGGAATTGGTTGGCTCTTGGGTGCGATAGAGTTTCCGCAGTAACATTCCCGGCCATATTCGAGTCCAGCGATGGAGAATCCTTTGCCGGTGCAAAAGTCGACACAGTTCTCAGCGGTCATCTGGTCGTTGCTCTGGCGATCGCCGCTCAGTGCACGAGCGCTGATGCTATCCGTCCCACAGCCAAGATACTTGAATTTCTTCGTCGCAGTCAAGTCGGTGAAGTAGGTTTGTGGTGTGCCGATAGTGTCCGTAGCGCCGCAACCGGTCTGCTGCACCGCCGGACCTGGACCTCCTTGGACAGGATTGCAACCTGGAAGCTTGTCTAGAGTGCCAAACACTTGTTCGTCAACTGAAGGTGCGATTCTACAGCCTTTGGCTTGGCTATCTGGGAAGAGTTGGAAAGCCTTGCAGTCTTCGATGTTGCCGCTGTTGCTCGTGCACGTGTCGACGGCGGTCTGAAGAGTTGGAATGTCCCACCCATTGACCTGAACAAGTTAGTGACGGACGGATACACTGTGTTACGTCAAGGAACTCTTACAAAATCACCATGATATCCGAAGCCAGTGGAGTCGCCAGTTGACCAGACAAAAGGTTGGGTATCTCCGTACCACTCGTCGGCAAAGTCATTGACGTTCCAGATGACTTCGTAAAAGAGCGAGACCAAGTGCACCGGGTGCGAGGAGGGGCATCCACCGTTGTTGTAGCTGCTCGGGTAAGACATGTGAGATTTGTGGTCCGGTGAATCGAGGTTTTGGCCATCCCAGCAGGATGGGAAGTAAATCTGAGCGCGCAGCCCGCTAGGACAGTTCCTGGTGGGGAAACCATTGGTCTCCTTGGTCGCAGGGCCGTCGTAGTCTAGACAAGCGTAGGTGACAGCCTGAGCGTCGACTTTGCCAGAGTAGCTACGAGCTTCTGGGCTGCCAGCGAACATACGGAAGTTTTCAGGAAACGCCTTGAGTTTTTCACCGGCGTATCCTACACGCTGCCTTTGAGACCATCAGTTTTGACTGGTAGAAGGAGATTATATGGCGTATGACATACTGATAGTAGATGGTAGCACCTCCGGACTGGTCCACACTAATAAAGCTTCCGTTCTTCGCCTTGAAGTACAAGGTAGGAACCCAATAATTAGACATATCGGTGGTGACAGTGCAAGAAGAGCACTTGGAAGCTCGAGCTTGAGCGTAGTCCATAGAGAAGCCGAAACCACTCCCTCCCATGATGGTGTGCACATGGCCAGAGACCTTGCCCGGACTAATGATGGGATCGGCGCGTTCCACGACAATAGGAACTTTGCACGGTAGACGCCAGAACGAAGTTACTGGCACCACCAGGGCGGTCAGGAGCCCTAGGGCAACGGAGTTGACGATGGTGACACGCATGGTGTTAGATTTGTTCAATGAAATGGAGTTATATTGTTCGAGATGTCAAATCCCGTTTGCAGGTGGAGACAAATGAGTGTTTAACCCGCGAGATCTTTTTACGAATGAACGTTGGCCTTCAAGGACTGTTTTTGAGTTGAACAGGACGGGGGTTAAGGATCGTAGATGCGGATGAGTCTCGGACTCTATCTCGCGTTTGGTTTGAATGAAAATTGAGTGGTTTTTAGAGAATGAATACAAGGAAGCAAAAGAGCGACGAGTGCAAAGGTAGATAAAGAGAGAGTGGAAGGAAGGAAGGTGAATAAAATATTAAGTTACAGATGAGGTGTGGGATGGGAAGAGATGCACACCAAATGCGGTCAAAGTGCCACCAATTCACATCCCTCCTTTTACTGCACTACCTAGCGAGCTGCACGACCTCAACGCACCACCATTTCACTTTCACTCTCTTCTTTTCTCTTGCAATCGTTCAATTGAGTCGATTGGCACGGTATGCTGCCGGCATTGCAGCACCGGATCTTCGGACGAAGTCTCGGGTGTTTCTTCCCCCTTTGCTTTTTGACTTCCGCCGAGAGACGCCGCAAAAGCAAAAGTTTGTGGAGTCAGTTTCTGGTGGCATGAAACGTTGGCTTGCATGTCTATCAGATATCGAAATAGGTATAGCTACAAAGGCAGCCCTCGGGATTGGACCCCAACCTTTGGTAGCGCCATCAGTCTGAAGACGTTGCCCGGCGCTTGCCTCTACGCCGCATGTCGTATTCACGAGTATCTTCCGGATGGTACAGCACCTAGATTCGTTTGTTTCAAGCTTCATCTTTGGCAGCTTCGCCTAAACACTGACAGATCACTGTTGGGTAGCCGTTAGTCAAAACCTCACAAGTGGTAATGTTGATGTGGCTAGCAGAAACATAAACCCAATAACGTATAAGGTAATTTATCACTGCGATACATGCATGAAAGAGGAGAAGAGAAACTTCTTACGCACTAAAACAGCGCCAATCGTGGCAATACCTACTGCACGCCATCCTGCAGGTACTTCGGACCATCACCAACCCTCAAACCGCGATCTAGCCACTTGGGCACAGGGCGAAGTCCCGACTCTGCCAGAGAGTTTGCTGCTAAGCTAAAATCAGCCGCTGGGATAATCCCCTTCGCAATCTCGCTTGTGTTGGATCCCTTTTTGTCGTTGTCGAATCAATGGTGGGATGACACTGAGAATATGACGAAGCGTGTCGCCAAAGGGGTGGCTCGCTTACGGTTCGCGGATGATAAGGTAGGTTAATGATTGGCGTCTACTACAGAGTACATGCAATTATTAAGATCTGTTCTCATCTTCTCAAACAGTCAGTCAGAGACAGAGGAATGCCAGAGGAATGCCCTGTGTATTAGCAATGTCGAGTCTGATTACCACCCATCTGTGTTACAAGACGTTCCACAACACGGGCGGAAATTATATGAACAGGACTGCCACTTGTTTCTCCCTCAGAAATTGATCACCAATCGAATAAGCCCCCTCTTCGTACTGTGGCTTCACGTCTTTAGCCCAGACGGGCACACTGAATCAACAGTCGCGGTCACGCGTGCTCTAGCCAAAAGTCAAGACTCCAGATTCCATTTAGATCTAGGGCAGCTTCACAGCAACGCAACGCTCCATCTGCAGCAGCAGTGCCACCCTTGATATTGTACAGGAAAGTATGACTTGACTACTCACAACGGTCTGACATGGACCATCAGCGTCGAAGGACTTGCAGAAGTTATTTGCGACAGACCATAACTACATCCGCGGCAAAGCGCATCGCTTGCCGACTTTCGCTGAAGTACCGCTCTCCACCGCCAAGCCCTTGTGCCAAGCTGGTCGATGGCTTCCATGCATAACTGTATGCCAGATGCATCTTCCTGGATATTCAGAAGAGTGACAACGTCAGAGCGTGGCGTTGCGTTGCATTTCGTTCATTGGCGGTGTTCAGTATCCAGAAGTCATCTGCATTTGCTTTCAGTTATCAATCCAACCGTTCTCTACTGTCAATGGCAAACCTTCCTTGTCGCAGTCTCTCTCTTTCAGCCTTCTCTCTTCGTCTGATGACCTCAATGTTCAACCTACAACTACTGTCTCAGCCACCCCTTCATTCCTTGCACGACCTGCCCTGTAGGCAAGACCCGTTATCCGCTCTATCAACAATTACCCTAAAGCCCCGTGACGTACTGGGGCTCGATACGTCTTTCTGCATCTGATTCCACATCATCTCAACGTCGAAGCCCCACTCACAGTTCTGCAACCTTCTCTGACCCCCACATCTCTTGCTCGCTCATCCGTCGCCGCCATACTTCCTCTCCTTTGTCTTGTCCTACCCATCCTGGCATGTACTCGTATATCCCGTGACAGGATGGTTACCCGGTCTCGGCCGGTCCTGGCCCGCGCTCTACGCTCACTTTCCTAACATCTCGGGAAAATGTCCTCGAGCTTTTCTGTAACACGCACCAATCTCGACCAATCTTTGAATCTCCACCCTCTTCACTTTTCGTCTCGCACAGCTTGACCTACCCACATCTTTTCGTGTTCACTGTGCTCCTTCCCATGCAAGCCTCTTCGTTACGCCAAGACATTCGCAACCTTCCAGACTCGATCCAGGCCTTCGACGGTCCCGTGGATTTTGACCGCTCTGGCTCTCTATCTTCTCAAAGCTCCAACCTAGTCAGCCCATACGCTCTCCGAGATGTCGGGAAATCCTATGTTGGTCTGAGGGTGCTTCCGTAACAGTTGACTCTCTTTACTACTTGAAGTCCTCCTCATCCTCATCTTCATCCTCTACGTCTGTCACTTACGCTCCAACTCTGCACGTATACGGCGTAACTGACCCCCAAGCGCTAGCTCAAGCAACACTTGACCACTTAGACATGATTTTTAGCCAGCAGCAAATAGCAACTCTTGCGCCATAGGGAATTTTAGAATTACCAATTCTCGAATGCGATCGCATGTTAAACCAACCTTTTTTATTCTTCACAATGCAGTTGGACGAAACGCCCCAACTCAATCGTGGGCGTTTATTTTTATGTGATTACGAAGAAGGAATTATTCAAAGATGGGTAGCGACATCAGGCTTGGGACAGCATCAAGGTGTAAAAGATTGGAGTAAGCAAGGTGGTGGGGTGATTCCGCCTACTTACGAACTAAGTAACGCGATCGCCTTTTATGAAGTTGCAACCAAACCCGTCGATTTGCAGCACGTCAAAGGAGTTGAAGGCAACGGCTACCCAATTACGCCTTTTGAAGTAACAACAAAGCAGGGCGTTACTCGTAGTGACTTATTAATTCACCGCGATGCCAATTTTCCTGGTAGCCTAGGCTGCGTAGTGCTTGAAGGCGACGAATTTCAAGATTTTGAGAAAACCTATCAAGTCAATTGCAGTCAGGTAGAATATGTCAAGCTTTTAGTGGGTTACACCTACTAATGCGGTTTAATTCCCAAGCATATAATTTACTGCCTGACGCTCAAAAAGGTAAGGCAGAGGCTGTGTTGCTGGAGTACGATATTTCTGGTAATTCGCCCAAACCTTTGTGGCTGTTTTTGGTTAATCCGCAATCCCTAAAGTTCTCAAAAACTGCGGAGTACAACGAAATTAAGCCGCTAGGAAGTAAAGTTTCTGAACTGCAATATACGAGCAGTAGTGGGCGATCGCTTTCAATCTCCGAGCTTATATTGCAAACTTGGTATTGTGGGAAGTCTTTGCGCCCTTTATTAGAGGGTGTGCAGAAGTTATTAGAGGCAGATGTTAAAAATAAAAAATACTCGCCTCCCATACTCAAGTTTCAAATGGGCGCTAGGGAGTTTGGTCCTTGCGTGCTGACCAAACTGGATTGGGACGAATCAGCGTGGTTGGGGGGAGAACCAGCGAGTGTACGCTTGAATCTGGAGTTGCGGGAAGTACCAAAAGTTGTGAGTCGGGGCGAGATTGAAAAAGCCAAGGAGAAGGCGACTTCCTCTGCTAAAACCACACGCGAACAACAAGGGAAACCACGGCTACCCCTAACCGATAGACAGCGCAGTGATGGCTCTAATGCCGCTAAGAAATATTTGCAAGCTAATATTAATTCTTGGATTGCGGACGTACAAGCAGCTATTCGCGGTAATAAATACAAACTAGCTACTAATAAAAGCTCAGGGCAAGTGGTAATGAGCGATGAGGGTGGGAAAAAATTAGGCACGGTACTGGTCTGGGACGGGACAACGGGCAAGGCAGGAGCGGGTATAACGACAATTGCAACTATGAAAAACGTAAAACCGCCAGAGTACAATGCCAAATAAAACGACTACCACCACACCAGGCGACTCCATCGCGACTCTTGCTAGTGACATTTTTAATGGCGATGTCACCCGCTTTACCGAACTACTCGACCTCAACCCAGATATCGACGTTTTCGGAGAATTAACGCAAGGGATAAATCTGGAACTACCGGATACAAGCCAAATTTTCAACTACGCCAAGCCCGTACTCGGACAGGTGGGAGAAACGATAAATGGGGTTACAGATACGATTTCCGCAGTACAAGAAAAGCTGCCTTCTCAATTCAAAGGCTATGCCTCCGAAGCATTGAAGCTACTGGGTGAAGTCAATGGCGTATTAGGAGATGTAGAAAGCACCCTCAACAAAACTGAGGAACAGTTGCAGTCCTACGATGGGGAACCGGTGAAATTGGTGCGGTGGTTATTGGGAGGACAGGCATAATGCGGTTAATTGCCCCCATAGCTCGTGTTCGCATCGGTGGAGAGGACCAGTTTGAAACTGGTGATGACATCTTAATAGAAGCTTCTGTGGAATTGGGTGAAGATTCACGGGGCAGCAGATGCGAATTTACTATTTTTGATGAAGGGCTGGTAATTGGTGGCAAATATCAAGAAATCAGCTTTAAATCTGGGGGGATTGAAACGCCAGATGGCTTACTAAAAGCTGTAAATTCTTCAACATCCACACCTGGAGCGATCGCATCACCTACAATTACAACAGACGGTGCAACGCCGACACTTCCCACGGGTGGTACAGGTGGCGCGGCTGTATTAACACGTCCAACTGGTAGAACCAAGGCTGCACAAGCAAGTTATTACAATACAGTTTGGCAGTCACTGAAAATTACTCGTGAGGCGATTGTTCGAGAAGCTGGAGAAACAGCAATCAAAAATCAATCTCGCTACCAAGCAATCAGCGCTAAAACAGGCGTTCCCTGGTATGTTATCGCCGCAATTCACTACCGAGAATGCTCATATAACTTCAATCAAAATATTGCTAATGGTGACTCTTTGCAGCGAAAAACAGTAAGAGTCCCAGCAGGAAGAATTCCTGGAGTAGCACCACCTTATACTTTTGAACAAGCAGCAATCGACGCTCTAACTAGCGATAACAGATTTAAGGGTGTAGCTTGGGGTTCAATTCCCGATATGGCTTGGTTTTTGGAGAGCTATAACGGACTAGGGTATCTCTACAAAGGAAGACCATCGCCTTACTTATTGGCTGGCTCCCAACACTACGCGGGGGGATTGTTCGTTGGCGATGGAAACTATAGCGCCAGTACGGTTGATGGCAGAACGGGTACGCTGCCAATTATTTACTACATTCTCAACTCGAAGCGGACGATGGTTCCGGCTTCTCCACCACCCACCACACCGCAAATCCAAGCTACGCCACAACAACAGCAGCAAGAAGTCAGTCAAAAGGGAACAGAAATAATTATTGAGTTGGGGTTTGAACCCGACCAACTGATTGCCTATCACTTCATCCACATAGGCACAAATTGCAAACGGCGCGAACAAACAACCACTTTTACAGGGCAAAGTATCCGCTGGTTGATGACGCGACGGACTGAAAATAAAAGCTTTGAAAACATTACCTTGCGGCAATTAGCCCAAATTGTTGCAAGCAAACACAATTTGAAACTAGAGATGGAAGGGGCGGGACCAACTTACCAATTTCTTGACCAAACTGGCATCACCACCTACGAATTGCTGCTGCGGCAATGTCGCTCGATTGGTTATTCAGTTCGAGATGAGGGCAATAAATTAATTCTCAAGCCCTCTGGTAGACCGGAATTTACTGGGATTGTGCTTGACCATGACATCGTGCTTGACCTCAACTTTGAGGATAAAGCACGAGGCGATCGCACATCTTCAACCGGGGCATCAACTTCGTCACCACCCACACCGTCAGCTGATGCTAAAGCGGTGATTGACAGGCAAACAGGCTCGGTACAGCAGCAAAAAAAAGAAGATACCAGCGGCACAGGTAAAAAAGAAACAACTCCACCCGGCGTAACGGGTGCAGCTGCACCACCAGTAGTGGGCAATGTCAAACCTACCAAGGTTGCTCCTTCAACTGAGCCTAAAGCAGCAGAAAACCCTAAGAAGTTTGAGAAAGAAAAAAAGGATACCAAAACTACCAAAAATGCTAATAGTTCGACAGCAGAAGTCACTACTATTACCAACAAAACCATTGAACGGGGAACAATCACCACTAAAGTAGAAACTCAAACCAAGGTGACAAAAGGTGCTGTCGTCACTACAACTAATAAGGTTGTCACTACAATTGAAACCACCAAGGGAACGACGATAGAAACTGAGAATACTGCAAGCAATGGTGTTATTAGTAAAACTAGTAGTAGTAATAGCAAAGTTTCTAAGGAAGCCTTGGACTCGCTGAAGTTAACCGATCAATACTTTAATCCTCCCCCTGCCCCTGTAACTGCCAACCCAGAGAAACCAACTGATGTATTTGGACTTCCCAGGCAGCCAATTGGAGCGATTGATTTGGCTGATGGACGGGCTGAAGGCATTGCGATCGCTGACGAGTCAAAGCGAATTAAAGGGTACGAATCGAACGCTTCAGTTATTACCACCCCAGAAATTCTCACCCTCGCGCCAGGTAGCATTATCGGTATTTCTGGTAACTTAGTGCCATCACCATTTGATAGGGAGTGGCGGGTATCGAGTGTACGCCACAAATTTCCAGGGGGAGTAACAGAAATCCAGATTTACACGCCCCAAGCTGCACCACCCCAACAGCTTGCTTCACCTAGTACGCCTGCCGCAAGTGATGCCACAATCTCTACGGCTCCTGCTGCTGCACCTGGAAAATTCATTTTCCCAGTACCTAAAGGTGCAACTACCATTGGGGATGGGTATGGAACTCGTCGGGGACGCCCACCCGGCTACATGCACAAAATATTAGATGTAACCGCCCCGATGGGTACACCTGCCGTAGCTATGGCTGATGGGGTTGTTAAGGGCTTTTTAAATACCTCACAAAGCGGTGGTGGCGGCAACGTTGTCATCATTGATTACGGCGGCGGATATCAAAGCATGTTTATGCATATCATGGATGGTGGTTTCTTGGTACAAAAAGGGCAACAAGTAAAACAAGGTCAAGTGATCGCTAAAATAGGTTCGACGGGGCGCAGCTCTGGAAGTCATTTGCACTTAAAATTTACTCTCAACGGGGAAGCGTGCCTGTTGTCGAAAGTGGGAATTGATGTACTTAAAATGGGTTTGCCAGTACAAAGGTACAATGCAACTTGCGATAAATACTAATCAAAGGGAATTTTAGCCCTATGTCGCAAATTCTTTCTTCCCTTGCAGAACTAAACCGCTTAAAATCCCAACTTGCCGAACTAACAAACCGCATTTACGGTTTGCAAATCGGCATCGTGACAGACAACCGTGACCCTCTCAACCAGCGCCGGATTAAAGTAAGCCCTCAAAGTAAAGCCGGACTTGCACCAAGTGATTGGCTCTCTCACTGCAACCCAGCACCGGCGATGGATGCCCCTATACCCGCTGTTGGCAGCACGGTATATTTCCAATTCCTTGATGGCGACCCTCACGATGGGGTTTGGTTAGGGGTAACGCACAACGACACCAACCCACCTGATCCGACGCAATCTGACCCGGTGAACGACTGCGCGGTGGAAGTACCGGGGAACGATCGCCGGACGGTAGTTGGTGACAGCACACATCAAACCACAGGCGATCGCACGGACGAAATTGACAAAGGTCACACTATAAAGGTAGAGGAAAATTTCACCCTTACTACTCAAGTTGGGGAAATAAGCATCACTTCAGCTAACAACCAAGTCACCATCAAGGGACTTACCCAAGTAAGGCTAGAAGATGGCAGCGGCGGCTATATAGTGATGAGTGGTGGTGCGTTGCGTTTTGGTAACGCCGCAGGTCAGGAATGGGTGATGGGGGGAAGTTCGGGTAGTGAGTGGACTTGGAGCGCTGGTGGGGCTGCGATCGCGATCGTAGGTGCTAGTGATGTAACAATCAACGGGAAGTCTGTGCTAGTTTTAGGTTCGATTGATACCAGAGGGGACTCGAATGTCACAAGAGGATACTAATACACAAGAACTCGCCCGTGTCGCATATGAAGCGTATGCGGCTGATTCAGATTGGAAAAATTACCAAGGAAATCCAATGCCCCAATGGCAGGATCTGCCTGAAAATATTCGTCAGCATTGGCGTGCGGCTATTAAAAAAGTTACTGAACTTTTGCGATGACAACAGTTCGCGGACTCGCTTACCCACTGCAAGTTTTTAATGGTTCTCTGAAGTTGTCAGAGGATTTTGACACAATTAGAGATGCAATTTTTGGTGTGCTTGAGACACGCCCAAAAGAACGCATTTGGCATCCCGACTTTGGCTGTCCTGACTTCGTATTTGATGCAGTGCAGCATCCCCAAGCCGTATTAAGTCGCATCAAAGTAGCGCTAGAAGAACAAATTCCAGATGTGGCGTTTGAGGTAACAGGGAATATCCAAGAAGATGGGGCTTTTAACGTGCGGATTGAGTGGTCAATCGATGAAGTGCCGCAGCCACCGATTAGTTTGCAATTGAGAAATTAGTGATAAGGGCAGGATTTGAACCTACACGTCACTGGGGATTCATTACTTGTGACCGCTTTTTCCCGGTGTCTACCATTTCACCACCTTATCAAGCATTTTTACACTTGCGAATTAAGTGCGATCACGCTTCATTCGCGCTTTTCAAAACCCTTGTATGTTCGCTTTGTTCGAGGTCTTGCAAGTCCGTTTTGCACAAAAAACTCTTCAAGCTCTTGCTCGGTTCTGCCAGCAAAGATTAATTGTTTATCGTTGGGATTAGTGATTTCGATTTGAGCATCAAAAGCCCATAACGGGGTATTTCTCATTTTTTGCATAACACTTTTGGCAAGAAAAAAAACTCTCAACGTCTCCCCTGTCACCCCACGCGTTTCGTCAAAAAAAGGAATGCATTGCTCTTTGACCACATCAACATTTGCGGCAATTTGCTCAGGTGCTTCAAATTCGCCAAAATACAGTATTAATCCAAACAGTTTGGGTGTACCAGCATACCCAAAGTCAAAAAATATAGGTTCATTGTTGAACTCTAATCTATTGAGGTTAGTTTCTGTCAAGCCAAACCCGTATAGATTTCCACCGTTTTGTAGTGAAGCCGTAAATTTAATCATTAAAAAACCTGTTTATTATCACCAAAAGAGTCTAGCTAATCTTCACGTAAGTGCAAACAGGGAATTATAGCCTCATGCCAAATCCCACCCAGTTCACCCCCCTCGAAGCCGAACCACTTTACCCGGCAAATCCCAAACTGTTGCTACAAGCAATGTTTGATGCTTGTTACATCGCAAGCGATCGCACTCTCAATGATTTCTCGGCAGCTTCGCCAATTGCCGCTTTGTACGAGGGGCATTTATTTGCTGTACTAGAACACCTTTACTACACCAACAAACTACCTGCGGTAATGGCAGTGGAATTTTTAAAGATTGCGGGAATACAGCGACGCCTAGGTAAAGCCGCGCAAGTGCAACTTACATTTACCCTATCTGCACCACTAGGAAATCCCTTTTATTTGAGTGCGGGATACTTAGTAAGTGATGGCAGCAATACTTACAATTTCTTTACTGACGAGGATTTGGTTATTCCATCGGGGGCGATATCTGGAATTGTCAGCGCTACTGCGGAAAATTTGGGCAGGACTTACAATTTACCCAGCTACACAATCAAAAATTTAAGCGAATCGCGGGCATTTCTTCAGTCGGTGGTTAATACAGAGCCTTCCACGGGGGGTATCGATGAAGAGACGATGGACGAAGCCAGGGCGCGGGGATTTGTAGCGTTGCGCCGGCGGGGCTTGACGAGCGCTGATGATTATGAGCAAGAGGCAAAATTGCAATTGGGCGAGGGAAGTGTAGCTAAGGCGGTGGGGCAATTGGGGGCTGATAAAGTCACTTTTGAAAAAGGTGCAGTGCATGTTTTTGGACTCAGCCCTGACGGCACGCAGTTAAATCAGGCTCAAATTAATAATTTACAAACAGCACTTTCTACGGGGGGAAAAGCGCCAATCGGGGTGAGGGTGTATGTTAGCTCGATTGAATTAGTACCATTGGAAGTTTATGCGATCGCCTCACTAATATCTGGCTCTAATCCAGCTATCGTCGCACTTGGCATTTACCAAAAACTGCAAGACTATTTACGACCTGGGAATCTTCCTCTGGGGCAAACAATCATCCTCAAAGAACTTGAATTTCAAGTGAAGTTAGCTGGCGTAGAATATGTACAGTCTGTTTCAACTCACACGGCGCTGGATATCTCTTACGCAGATATCCAGCTACCAAATTCTTACAGCACGGCTTATTTATTTGATCTGACGCTCGACTTGGTACTGGATGGGCAAACCTTCACTTACAGTTACGGTGAAGGAGGCGACCTTGACTAGCGCGTGGGAACAAGGTAGACCAATTTATAAAAGGCTGCCAATAGCTGAAGAGAAGTATCAAGTGAGTCACTCCGTTGCGGGGGTTCCCCCCGTTGTAGGAAGTGACGAACCCGCAAGGGTTTCTGCTGATGACCCGGAACTAGACCCAGTAGCTGACTGGTTAACAACACCAATTGACGAATTACTAGTTGCAATCAAGCTAGTAACCCAAAACTTTTACACTGATTACCTTGACCCCGAAACGGCAAAGCTTGAAAATCTCGATTGGCTGGCGCAGTTATGCGGCTTTACTGGTGAATATTGGGAAACTTCGTGGACTGAAACTCAAAAGCAGGCATTAATAGCTAATGCCTTCACCTTTTTATGGGAATCAAAAGGCACAAGGGCTGTGCTGGATTTTTTGCTTCTTACCTTTGGTATCCAGGGCAAGATTTACCTTTTGGGTGAGTTTCTAGCAGGGCGTAATAAAGCAGGCGAGGCGCTGGGTGGGGAGGCATTGGAATACTTTTTACTATTGCCACTCGCATATCTGCGGACTTCCTATCAGTGGAGGCTGGCGAGTAAATTTAATCGGCTCTATGGTCCGGTGTACGTAAAATCTACTGTTTGTTATAGCCAATTTTACGCCGGGTTTAGTGTTGCTGGCGATCCAGTCTTTGATAGTTCTGTAGGGTTTTAGTTATGTGGGGAATTTCCCCACATAGAGTATTGGGCATTGGGGATTGGGGATTAGTTAAGAGTGGGGAATTCTAGCCCAATGACTCAAATTGTAGGCAAAATTGTAGATTCTGGTGGGGTGGCGATCGCGGGGGAGTTGGTTGTCACTCTTGATGCTCCCTTAATAGATACATCCACTTCCCCGGATCAACTTTATCTTGCAGATTCTCACACCTTTTCTATTACGGCGGGACTTTTAAGTGGTGTCAGCGTTGTGGAATCACAATCAAAAAACGTCACTTACCATTTTCAAATCAACCGCTACGAAACTCTAACCACTTACTGGCTGGCAGATGGGACACAGTATAGTGGACCATTCATTTTGCACACGGATAGCAATTACTACACTGGTACTTTTTACGATGCTGCTACTTCCCAGAGATTGGGAAAAGTGGACACCCAAAATCCAGTTAATGTACTGGATTTTCATGCTGTTGTTCCCAATGTCGCATCGGTTGAGTTTGCTAGCCTTATCCCCACACGAATATCAACCGATTCGCTGCCCACAACTATTAGGCAAGTGGCAGAACTGCTTACTTCTGACCCTGATTTTGTAGAAGCGCTGCGCGGCGGACCAAGATTTAAAGGCAATTATGCCAGTGGTACTTATTACCAACGTGACGATAGTGTAAATTACGGTGGCAGCAGCTGGGTATACATCAACGCCGACCCCGCCACAGGACAAACACCATCATTAACAAATATTACTTACTGGCAAATCCTGGCACAGAAAGGCGATCCTGGCGGTATTGGCGGGAATGATACGGCATACAACTCTACAGGCTGGGATGGTGCGACTGATGCTCCGAGCCGAAACGCGGTGCGCGACATTATTGAAACTTTAGTGAGAACCTCCCAACTTACTGCGTACGCTCCTTTGGCTAACCCAGCACTTACGGACCCTACAGCCACTACACAATCTACAGGAAATCGCTCAAATCGCGTTGCGACCACAGATTTTGTCGGCAACGAAATTAATTTACTAGGAATCGTGCCAATCGGCGCAATGATGGACTGGATTACGGCTTCCGCGCCGAGTAAATGGTTATTGTGCGACGGCAGAGCGATTTCTCGCACCACCTACAGCGTATTATTTGCCGTGATTGGTATAGCCTTTGGCAGTGGAAATGGAACCACTACTTTTAATATCCCTGACTGCCGGGGCAGGGTAGCGGTAGCTCCTGATGATATGGGGACGACATCAGGATCTGCTTTGAGAATAACCACAGGGGCAAGTACGCTTGCTGGCAGTGGTGGTAGCGATCGCGTAACCCTCACTACCAATCAAATGCCCGCCCACAATCACCCTCCAGCGTCGGGAACTTCTCCGAGTTTTGCAAACATTGTTGCATCTGGCGGCACCGCCGCAGTAGGGACAGGCTCCAATATTTTAACAAATACAACCACTGGAAATACCGGAGGTGGGGCATCTCACGAAAATATGATGCCTTATGTAGTGCTGAATAAAATTATTTATGCGGGAATATGACGAAAACGACTTTTACAAGCGGCACGGTAGTTACATCTGACTTTTTAAATGCAATCAACAATATTGCATTTGACAATCAGGAGCTAGATGGGCATCATGCCAAAATTTCTAATAATGATCTTAGCGATGAAACAGGACAAATTAAGCCGGAATGGATATATTTCCGTGACACACTTAAAGTCTCTGCCGGAGTAGGACTAACAGCAACTTACACAGGAGGTGCGGCGACTCTTCCTTCGGGGGCAATAGTAGCTATAGCTCCTGGCACAATAGCCCCATTCATGTGGACTGTGGCTCCTAGTCGAATGGGACTCTTCTCAGCCCTTCTTGGCCCAATCTTTTCTTCGTCTCC
>QQTW01000637.1_pt1 | contig 22512 bp, 22 predicted proteins | sample 1904831 | NCBI WGS metagenome assembly QQTW01 (sample SAMN09435610, study PRJNA476489) | Subsurface metagenome, whole genome shotgun sequencing project. | reverse complement strand
AAGTTAGCACAAATCTGCCATCTGTGTTGTCAAATAAATTCTCTGCTCTAGGCTTATGTCAGAAAAATCTAACTTTCTCTAGTACCGGAACCAAGTCTTGAATGCTGCTGATTTTTTTGTCGGTAATCAGGATGCGGACGTTTTCGTACTCTACTACCATCCGCTCGTTGTCGGTAATGAAGTAGGGCGAAATATAACCGCGATCTAGCTGCATTCCTTCAACTACATCCAAATCTGTTGTCAAAGATTTAGATTCTTCAACGGTAATTACGCCATCTGTCGTAACTTTGTCCATTGCTTCGGCGATCATTGTGCCGACTTCTTCGTCGTTACCCGCCGAAACAGTGGCTACTTGAGCGATCGCGCTTCCTTCTACAGGCTTGGCTGCTTGGGCGATCGCTTCTACCAACTTATCGATGGTTTTTTCTATGCCTCGGCGCAAGCTAACTGGGTTTGCACCCGCAGCTACGTTCTTCAAGCCTTCTTTGATCATGGCTTGTGCTAATACTGTGGCTGTAGTAGTGCCGTCGCCCGCTACATCTTTTGTCTTGGATGCGACTTCCTGAATTAGCCTTGCACCCGTATTTTCTAGAGGATCTTCTAATTCAATTTCTTTGGCTACGGTAATGCCATCATTGACAATTTGAGGCGTGCCAAATTTCTTCTCTAATAGTACATTCCGCCCTTTCGGTCCCAAGGTAATGCGGACTGCATCAGCTAAGGCATTTACACCCCGCTCTAGCGCCCGCCGAGATTCTTCATCAAATGCAATAATTTTTGCCATGATTTTTGTTTCCACGCGCTTTCATTAGCCAATTTAGCACTCTCTAGCGTCGAGTGCTAATCAGGGTTCAATTTAACGGCTGTTTCTGCCTGCAAATCTTAGGTATGGGGCATGAAAGTTAGATTTTTCTGACATAAGCCTAGAGCAGAGAATTTATTTGACAACACAGATGGCAGATTTGTGCTAACTTATTTCTTAAGGATTAAATTCGGTTATGCAGTTGATTTTTACCTGTAATATAAGACTCTCTCCGAATCTTACTCTCATCAACCTACGATTCTAGAGACGTTTTATGTCAATTTATGTCGGTAATCTCTCCTATGAGGTCGGTCAACAAGACCTTAAAGAGGTTTTTTCAGAATACGGAACTGTTAAAAACGTTCAATTGCCTACAGATCGGGAAACTGGTCGGGTAAGAGGTTTTGCTTTTGTAGAGATGGAAACAGAGGCAGAAGAAACCGCAGCAATTGAAGCGCTAGACAGTGCTGAATGGATGGGTCGCGCGTTGAAAGTCAATAAAGCTAAACCACGCGAAAATAGAGGTTCATCTGGTGGCGGCGGCGGCAGACGCGAAGGCAATGGTGGCGGTGGTTATTCTCGGCGCTATTAAAAATTAAGTTCAGAAATCTAAATCTAAACTTTTTAGGGCAGCTTCTTAGTCTGCCCTTTTTTGCTATCTATTTGAGGCAAGCTTATCTGCAATACGGGTAGTTTCTGGCAAGCGATATTTGGGCGTACAGCGCAATACGTAATCAATTGCTGTAGGCAGACTTACGCGATGACCGCTAGAAATATACAATGGCTTGGTTGCGGTGCGCGATCGCAATACTGCACCAATTGTCTCGCCGCGATGCTTTAATGGTTGCCAGCTACCGCGCGATGCGTCTAGTTCTTCATGTTTGCCAATTAGTAGCGATTTAGCTGCGCCAATTGTGGGTATATCTATTAGTACGCCCAAATGACACGCAATCCCAAACCGTCGGGGATGAGCTATACCTTGACCATCGCAGATAATTAGGTCGGGTATAATACTAATTGTTTCTAATGCATCAAGAATAGCTGGAATTTCCCGAAAAGATAGCAAGCCAGGGATATAAGGGAAAGTAGTAGGACGAAAAGCGATCGCACTTTCGATTAGTTGCAAGTCGGGAAAACTGAGTACGGCTACAGCGGCGCGGCTAATTGTCCCGTCAGCTTCAAAGCCCATATCTACGCCAGCTACATAGTTTACTGCGCCTAACTTGTCTGCGGTAACTACTTCATCTTTTAGCTGTTGTTGAATTGCGATCGCTTCAGCAGTAGTAAGTTGCCAAGCATGACGTTGACGAATCTGCATAAATTGTTACTGTTTCCGTAACTGTTCTTCGATCTTGCATATTTATTGACTATAAAAGTTTTAGTATCCAAATCACCTTTCAGGTATGGAAAGAATTAAAAGCCAAGCTAGCGGTAATCTAAAGTTCGGTACTTTGCTAGCTGGGTCGATTTTGTTCTTGATAGTAACAGTGATCTTTAAACCTTTTGCAATTGTCAACGCTGGCGAACGCGGTGTAGTGCTGCAATTTGGCAAAGTTCAAGACGGCGTGTTAGATGAGGGTATTCACCCAATTCTACCTATTATCACATCAGTAAAACGCCTCAGCGTCCGAGTGCAACAAAATAGCTTTACTGCTGACGCTGCTTCTAAAGACTTGCAGAAAGTATCAACGCAACTAGCAGTAAACTGGCATATTGACGCAGCACAAGTCAATAAAGTTTTTCAGCGAGTGGGCGATCGCATCGGAAATCCTTACCAGTATTATTACTCCAGCAGTTTCGGAAGTTTTAAAGGCAGCAACAGCCAAAAAAACAGCCGAGGAAATTATTACTAAACGAAACGATTTGAAAGCAGAAATAGATGAAAATTTAGCAAATCGCTTGGCTAACTATAATGTCATAGCAGATGATGTTTCTTTGGTTGATTTTTCTTTTTCGCCAGAATTTAGCAAGGCGATTGAGTCCAAGCAGATAGCCGAACAAGAAGCCAAACAAGCAGAATTTATTGCCCTGAAAGCGTCTAAAGAAGCAGTAGCTGAAGTCAACCGTGCTAAAGGACAAGCCGAAGCCCAAAGACTGCAACGGCTCACCCTAACGCGAGAATTGCTACAAAAACAAGCAATTGAAAAATGGGACGGGCGTTTTCCTACAGTTATGGGTGGTAGTGGCGCATTACCGCTAATTAATCTCGATCCGGCGACTTTATCTACCCAGCAATCGAAGTAAGTTGTTGACCTACCAACATCAAACGCATAGCCCGTTCAGCAGCATTGGTAACTAAATCGGCGGCATTGGCGATCGCGCGATCGAGGGTACAAGGTGCGTCTAAGATACTCTCAAACGAGTCAATACCATAATCTAAGTTTATGCCTGCATCTTTACCAATAGTTCCCGCTAAAGCAATAACTGGCAAATTGTATTTCTTGGCACGTTGCGCTACTTCCACAGGAATTTTACCGCGCGGTGTTTGAAAGTCAATACTACCTTCAGCGGTAATTACTAAATCGGTATTTTGGAGCAAACTATCAATCTCCAAATATTGCATCACAATGTCATAGCGCGGGTATAGCGTTGCCCCAAGTAAGGCGTGTAAGCCAGTACCCAAACCACCAGATGCACCACAACCAGGCATCTGACGCACATCAACGCCTAGATCGCGCTCAATTACATCTGCATACTTATCTAAAGCGGCTGCCAATTGCTCAACAACCTCCGGCGATGCCCCTTTTTGCGGACCAAACACTCGTGCTACACCTTTATCACCGCATAGTAAATTGTGCCAGTTACAGGCGACATCAATTTGTACTTGTTCTAAACGCGGATGGCGACTTGTTAGATCGATCTGCTCAAGGAATGCTAATTCGCTGCCGCCTCTACCTAATTCCTTGCCTGTACTATCTAGCAAACGCACGCCCAAAGCTTGAGCCATACCAGCGCCGCCATCATTTGTCCCAGAGTCGCCACAACCAATCAATAAACGTTCAGCACCAGCATCAAGAGCGGCTTTAATTAGTTCGCCAACGCCGTAAGTATTAGTTACCAAAGGATTGCGGACATCCTGTGGTACTAGTCTTAGTCCTGCTGCTGCTGCCATTTCTAATACTGCTGTTTTAACTGGCGTATTACCAAGGAAGCCATAGTGCGACTCTACTGGTTTTCCTACAGGTCCAGTAACTTTTATATTGTGTAACGTTCCACCTGTTACCTTAACTAAAGCCTTGGTAAAGCCTTCACCACCATCTACTAAAGGTGCTTTTTGAATTTTGGCATTGGGTAAGGCGCGGAGAATGCCCGTTTCGATACAGTCAGCTACTTCATCAGCTTCTAAGCTTTCTTTAAAACCAGAAGGAGCAATCAAAATACGTAATGTCATGTTTTACCTTCTATTATTGTTAAGTAAAGGTTAAAGTAGGCGTTTATACCTAAAGAGGAAAGGGCAAGGCATATATTCGCTCAAGCGCGAATTGGCAACTGAATTTGCACATCCGTGCCTTTTCCAGGTTCGCTCTTGATGATGAGTTGACCGCCATGTTGCTCGACGATCGCCTTCGTGAGCGCCAATCCCGCACCAGCCTGCTCTTGTTCGGTATGAATATTTTTAAAAGTTCGCTCGATTAGCGATTGATTAATGCCTGAACCGTTGTCAGCTACTTCGATTGATAGCTCGTTGCCATCAGCCATAACTAAAGTACGGATACCTAAGCGACCACCTTGTTCTGGTAGTGCTGCTAAGGAATTGCGGACCAACTCGCTGAGAACCTCGCGTAGTTTTAGGCGATCAACAACGGCATAGTTGACTTCTGGAGCAATATCTAATTCAAAGCTAATACCACGTCCGGCAAATTCTGTTTGAAACCGCAACAAGACTTCGTAAAGCAAGGCGCGAATATCAGTCCGAGCTAAATTGAGATCCAAAGGAAAACCAAAATCTGTAATCCGCGTTACAGCTTGGAGGAGGATATCTAACTGCTCGATTAATACTTGTTTTTCCCCATCAAGTCCATCGCTGTGGCTAACCCGATCAAAGCGGGAGCGCAACTGCGAGACTAGGCGATGCAAAGTCACTCGCGACGGCATACTTTGCCAACGAAAATCGCCATCTTGGGCTGCACCATCTAAAGAAATCGCTACTTGCTGGCGTTTTTGAATAGCCTCAACCATCCGGTTAAACGCTTCTCCAACCTTGCCTATTTCATCGGCGCGATCCATCTCTAAACGACGCTGTAAATTGCCTTTGGCTACATCATCCATCGCTTGTTCGACTTCACGCAATGGTGCGAACAAATCGGCAGCTAAATAAGCTGCCAGCAACAATACTAGGGAAATTGAGCCAAAAGCTGCGATCGCTAAAGCAATTTGCGCTGTTTGCCTAGTACGTTCTACCTGAGCGTTAATGACTTGGCGGTTTTGGCGATCAGTAGTTGCGGCTTGTTCAGTCAAGGTTTGAAATATTCGTAAATCTCGATCTTCTAATTGCCCTTCCATCAACTCAATAGCTGCATTGCGGCGGTTAGCATCAACTAAATCAAAAACCTTGCGCGCATCTTGGATCAGTACCTCATAAGCTCTACGGACTTGCTGTACTTCTTGGCGTTCTGCGTTGCTATAGGCTAATTGCGACCATGCTTTAAAATCCTGTTCCGCAGGTTTGAGCAACTGCTCAAACTCCTGCCGCGCGTCTAGATCGCCGCCTGTAACGGCATCTGGTACTTCTTTAAAGGCGCGAAAAGTTGTTGCTCGGACTTGCTGCAACAGCAGGCTGCGCTGATAATGACCACGTAGTTTTTCCTTACTATCTTGCCATTTCGCGATCGTCCACATTGTCATGCCAGCCGTTGCTAACGTTAGCAGAGCAAGTCCAGCAAAGGTTGTTAGTAGTTTTTGACGTAAGTTCATAACTAGGCATGGGGAGATGGAAAAGATTTTAGGGACGTAGTGCGTCTAGCTAAAGCTAGTTGCCATTAGAGAGACAAACCAATCCAACGCCAATAACCGTAGTAAAAAATCACTATTAACCCTAAATGCACTAGCAACAATACCGAACTCAAACGCAGTAAATCGGAAGGTTTGTAAGTTTCTCCTTCTAGTTCCTGAAACATCAACAACGCCTTGGAACTTACAGGAAAGGTAAGACAGTAATCCATGCCAACCGTACTGATAAATAGAACTGCTGCTGGGTTTAACTGCAAACTGCTAGCTAAGTACAACATCGCTGGGACTAAAGCTACAGCCCTTGCTGTATGAGAAGTCATGTAGATGTGCGAAGTGAGCGAGATTAGCGTCAGTACAACCAAAATCAACAGCCGCGACTGGGCGCTAGCAATACCACTGAAGGTAAATAAGCGCTCGATAATCCACTGCGCCGCGCCAGATGTAATTAAGGCTTTGCCTAATACCAAGGCTGCACCCACGAAAATAATTAAATTCCATGAAACTGCTTTGAGTCCGTCTTGCCAACTCAATGCTCCAACTTTAGGAGCAGTTAATACTAATGCACCTGCTACAGTTACAGTCGCAATTTCCAATCCGTGCCAACTTTCAGTTAGCCATAGTGCTACCATCACTGCCACAACCATCAACGTTGTCCATTCTGCCCGTGATAGTCGTTTTTGTTTTGCTGAGGATATTTGTAGCTGGCGGTTGAGCCGACGAGGATCTAGAAACATACGCATAATTACCCAGCAGGAAATATAACTTGCCGCGATCGCAAATGGCACTCCGTACAATGCCCACTGCGCGAAGGATAGTTGCACTCCAGCAATTTGCCTTAATAAATCGTTGGCAATTAGGTGAGAGCCTGCACCGATTAAAGTTGCGATCGTTGCTACTAAAATCACTGTGGGCATCAGTAATGCTAGCGCCCGCGTTACGCGCTTTTCGTCGGCGGCTTGGGCAATGCTGCGAAAGATCGGAATGACAACGGCGGCTCTACCAGAGGTTGAGGGGATAAAGAAGGAAAGGGGAATCAACATTGTTGTCAGCAGCCAAAATACGCTACCAACAGTACGCGCTCGGGCAACTACTAACCCTGTTAGTCTGGATGCTAAACCAGTTTGCTGCACCGCTCCACCTAATACAAACGCCCCAATCATCAGCCAAATTACATCAGAAGCTAGCGCTTGATACAACTGTTCTTGGGGACTACCGCCAGATAAAATTAGTAGCATCATCGCTGCTAGAGCGACATAGGCGGCGTTGATCGATGTGGTTGACCATAAAATTACTGCTAAGGCGAAGGCAAACAGCGCCAGACGTGCTGAGTTAGGCAAGGAAACTGGTAGCAACACGGCAATACCAGCTACAGTCGTTAGCGATATAGGTAGTGCTGCATCTACAACCCAACGAAATTTTCGCGGGCGCGGGCGGGTAGTTGGAGGCGATCGCTTATTTTCAAATCTATTCCATAGACTTTCCTGCTTTGGTTGAGGTGTAGGGCTTGCAGTGTTGAGGGTAGTTTTACTCATCTTTTTTTCAGGCAAAAACTAGCGTAACAACTCTCCTCGCCAAGAGAACTGCTTTTATTACTTAAGCGTTGTCTATGTATCAAATTATCCTAATTTAACTAACAGATAACTTTATCTTAAACTTATAATTTCCGGCAATTATTAAATACATTCATCTTTGGGCTTAGAATCCGGATTTTCACTGTAGATATGCGTTCAGCTGATTGAACTTCTCGCTTCTCCTGCGTTAGTTTGAGGGCGATCGCTAAAAATGAACGTTGGGCATACCTAGCTTTCTATGTATTATTTGAGCGTTAGGGTGTTGCCAACCCAAATGGTAGCCAGCGAGGAAACCGAGTGCTGAGGCTATGCGATTTGCAGCAGGATTGAAGGGCGTTATCGAGCGATCGCCAATTAGTTTTATCCGTAAAAGTTACAAGTCACAGCGTTTTATAATTCTTTTCTACTGGCTCATCTGAGCCTAAAGAATTTAATAGGTTCTCGATACTAGCAGGCGATAAATCTAAAATAGATATAACTCGTTTTGGGTTTTTGAAGTCTCGATCTATTGATTTGCTATAACTAGGATCGTAGTGAAATTGCAATAAATTTTGCACAAACTCCTCCCACAACCCATCATCAATTAATTGATACCATTGATTGATTTTCTCTTTACCATAGCGAGATTTGAGTAGTTGCAACTTAGCTTTTAAAATAACAGGATTATTTACTAAATGTGGATATTCTTGTAATAAATATTGCACTCTAGCAATTAAAGGCAATTGAATTTCAATGCAGCTTGCTTGCTTCATTTTCTGCCATAGAGACGCAGGTAAGTAAATTTGTCCAATCTTATTACTTTCCGATTCTACCCATACAAGCTGCTCAGAATTAAAGCTTTGTAATTTTTGCAGTAGTAGAGATTCAAATTGTTTTTGTGCAGGTTGCGCTGTAGGCTTACCTGCCCATTCTTCACCGAGTAATGAACCGCGATGATTAGCTAAAGCTTCTAGATCGAGAACTTGTTGATTGCGCTGACTTAACTGCCTTAATATCTGCGTTTTTCCAGTACCCGTTAGCCCGCATAATAGTTTGTAGGTAAACTGTGCTGGCAAATCTTCTAATTGCTGGCGCACATAAGCACGGTAGGTTTTATAACCACCTTCTAGAACTGTAACTTGCCAACCAATTTGTGCTAGGACTAAAGCCATGCTATTAGAACGCTGCCCGCCGCGCCAGCAGTAGATTAAAGGGCGATAGTTTTTATCTTTTGACTCAAAGCGATCGCTTAGGTGTTGCGATATGTTCTTGGCGACGAGAGCCGCCCCTTTTTTCCTTGCCGCAAAAGGGGATTGTTTATAAATCGTACCGACAAGAGCGCGTTCGGTATCATTTAGCACTGGCAAATTTATTGCTCCAGGAATGCAGTCCTCGGCAAATTCGCCCTGAGAACGGACATCAATAATTTCGCTATAAGTTTCTGTCCAAGGCTGTTGAGTATAACTAGGAGAAGGCGGCATTAAAATTTAACTACTATATTCTTCTCGATCTTATAGATTCTTACGTTGATTCATGTCAGCAAAAATTTCCATTATTATTCCCGTTCTCAATGAAGCAAGTAAAATCGCCAAAACTATAACTGTTGCCAAGTCAGGGAAGAGTGTAGAGATTTTAGTAGTAGACGGTGGTAGTCAAGATAATACAGTCGACATTGTAGAGGCTTTGGGCTTGAAAGTTCTGTTTGCTTCGCCTAGTAGGGCTAATCAGATGAATGTAGGCGCAAAAGCTGCAACGGGGGAAATTTTGTTATTTCTGCACGCTGATACTCTTTTACCAACAAAGTTCGCTCACAGCGTGCGGCGAGTGCTATGCCAACCTAACACTATTGCTGGTGCATTTGCTCTGCAAATTGATGGATCGCTTAAAGGACTGCGGTTACTAGAAAAGGGAGTAAACTTGCGATCACATTTTCTCTCTCTACCTTATGGCGACCAAGCAATCTTTGTCAAAACCGAAACATTTAAAGCTTTAGGCGGCTTTCCCCAATTGCCAATTATGGAAGATTTTGAATTGGTGCTGAAGCTAAGAAACTGCGGGCGCATAGCAATTATTCCCACGCCAGTTATAACCTCAAGTAGACGCTGGCAAAAGTTAGGTGTGTGGCAAACGACAATAATGAATCAACTTGCGATCGCTGCATATTTCTTAAAAATCCCAGCCAAACATATAGCAAAATGGTATCGCTGTAAATCCTAATCTTCAACTCAAAACTCAAACTTCAAAACTTAAAACTACTAATGGTATCGTCGCAAATCCTAATCTTCAACTCAAAATTCAAACTTCAAAACTTAAAACTACTAATGGTATCGTCGCAAATCCTAATCTTCAACTCAAAATTCAAACTTCAAAACTTAAAACTACTAATGGTATCGCCGCAAATCCTAAAATTTCTGGGCTATTTCTGGGGTGCGTCCTTTTAAGCCTGTCATCAGCTTGAGCGCAAATACCTTAACTGGCTGTACGCGACGCAGCATTAATAACCCAATACGGCGCATTAATACTATTGGCAGTAAATTGTTAGAAAACATCCGATCTAATAAATCGGTAAAGCCTAAAATTGTTAAATTCTCGCGTTTGCGCCAGCGTTCGTAATGCTTGAGAGTTAATAATTCTCCGATATCCTCACCCTGAATATGCGCTGTTTGCAATACTTGTGCTAAAGCTGCTGCATCTCGAATACCCATATTTAAACCTTGCCCGCCTACAGGGTGACAGCAGTGTGCAGCATCACCAATTAAGGCAAGTCTAGGCATAACATAGCGATCGCTCTGCATTAACTTAACTGGAAAAACAAAGCGATCGCCTTCTAATGTCAATTTTCCCATGCGATCGCCTGCTCGTCTGCTTAATTGCGTTAAAAATTGCTCGTCATCTAAGGATACTAAGGCTTGTGCTTCTGCGTGCGGCGCTGTCCACACAATCCGGCAGCGATTTCCTGGCAAGGGTAATATGGCAAAAGGTCCGCTACTCCAAAACCTTTCGTAGGCAGTATTATTGTGACCTTTTTCTGGTTTAACAAAGGCAACTATGCATGATTGCCAATATTGCCAACCGCGAGTATTAATTCCTGCAGCTTGACGAATGCGAGATTTTGCCCCATCTGCGGCAACAATTAAGCGGGTGCGAATTACTTTAACTTCGCCATCAATGCTCAAACTAATTTCCACTCCAGAGGATTGATACCGTGTCTCTACTACCTCTGCGGGACACAAATAAGTAACGTTATCGCATTGCCGCACAAATTCCTGTAGAGGCTTTAGCAGCGCTTGATGTTCGGCGACATAACCAAGTACGTCTGTGTCCAAATCTGAAGTTTCAAATTCTACTACACCAGGATAATCGGCATCAGAAAGGTGAACGTGGCGAAAATTAGCAATGTGCGGCAGTATTTTATCCCAGACACCAATGCCAGCAAATATACGCCCTGATAGCAAATGAACTGCGTAAGCTTGCCCTTTAGCAGCGGCGGCTGAGTAAGGCTTGGCTTCAATTAGCGCTACTTTTAACCCAGAACTTTTTAAAGCACTAGCTAGAGTTAAGCCAATAATGCCTCCACCTGCGATCGCTAAGTCATAATCAAAATCCGTCTCAATTGGATTGCTATAGGATTGCGCCAACTGCTCCAGCACCATGTTCGCTCTACATACTTAGTATTGTTTACATATCTTAATTGTGCTGCAAATACCTTAGCCAAGCAAGGAAGTTGCCGCTATCAACTGGCTGTAGACTTTACCATTTCCCCTTCCCCTTTAACCTTTCCCCTTCCTATAGGGCGCATCTGCATACTAGCTGGAGGTGCAACTGTAAGTCCGCGTCGAGTAGGCTTAATGGGCTGTCGATTAACTAACTTGAGATCGCACCGCGACAAAATCGTTGCTAGTGCTAGTTTCATCTCAAATAAGGCAAATGCAGCACCGATACAGCGGCGATCGCTTCCACCAAATGGTAAGTATTCATAAGGTGAAAATTGTTTTTCTAAAAAGCGTTCTGGTTTAAACTGCTTCGGTGCTGGATATATATCTTCCCGATGGTGGGTAAGATAAGTTGACGCTAGTAGCAACGTACCTGGTTCAAACTGATAACCCATAATTTCTATTGGTACTTTGGTAACTCGCGGGAAGGGATTGAGGGCAATCGGGTAGATACGTAGTGTTTCGCAGCAAACAGCGTTTAAATAGGGTAAACGCGCGATCACGCTTGGTTCAGTATTGGCGGGTAAAGAGTCAATTTCTGCTCTGAGTTTTTCCTTGACTTCTGGCAAACGCTCAATCCAATACAACGCCCACGCTAAAGCAGAAGCAGTAGTTTCATGTCCAGCAAATAGTAAGGTTATTAGTTCATCGCGCAACTCTTCGTCAGTCATTGGTTGCCCAGCTTCATCGCGTGCTGCTAAAAGCAAACTGAGAATATCGTCGCGGTGCGGATCGTCCTCGTTTCTTCTAGCTTGAATTTCGGCAATTAAAAGCTCATCTATCTGCTGCTTGAGTCGCAAAAATCGTCCCCAAGGACTCCACGCACCCCAATCTTTTTGCAGAGATGGAAAAAACAGCCAGATCGAACTAAAGGGAGACGCAACTGATTCTAGTAAGGATGTAAGAGTTGTCTTTAGTTGCTCAAAGCGATCGCCTGCATGTATGCCAAAGACGGCGTTGAGGATAACTTGCAAGGAAATTTCTTGCATGGCAGCACGTACTGCAAAAGGTTTGCCAATTTGCCATTGACTTATTACATCTTCTGTAACTCTGCAAATTACCTCTGCGTATGTTTTTAAGCGATCGCCATGAAAGGGCGGCATCAACAACTTGCGCTGGCGCTGATGCTTTGCGCCGCCTAGTAAAATCATCGAATTTTCGCCTAGCAAGGGCAGCAATATATCGTTGGCACTATTGGTATCAAACAACTCTGGCTCGGCAGTAAAAATTTGCTGTATTGCCTGCGGATTACTGAAATACACTACTAAGGGCGATATATTTTTTGAGATCGCAAAGGTTTCTCCGTAGCGCTGGGCGCGCTGTTCTAATGCCTCCAAAGGACGAAAAATCCAATGCAGCGTTCTTAGTCTGCGAATTAAAACTGGACTACTGGGACCATTAGGTAGTGTCATTGCTTTGATCTTTTAACTGGGGATATCTATAACTTACTCCATGCCTTATTTACTTGTTAAAACTTGCTATTTTAGGAACTTCTTGTTAGTTTATTTGCTTGGTAAATTCATTCATCTTAATAATTAAGCTCTTTATAAAATTAACTGTTTTTAATAAAAAAGTTGCTTGACTTTTGTTTTATTAACGTCGTATTATAGGAATGTATTGGTCTAACCAAATACTTGTTAAAAGTAAGTGGTTGGAGCGCAGCGGACAATAGTCCGTTGCGCGGCATCTAGTAAGTTTGTTAGTTAGAAAATTGATTTTGTTGAACTTTTTGAAACTGACTTAATTAATCAAGCGATCGCCTAACTCGCTCGTCTTGCTTGGAGAAAAGCAATTAAAGCTTCTCTAGTAGGCAAAGAAGACTGCGCCCCCGATTTAGACGCAGCCAAAGCACCCGCCGCCGCTCCCCAAATAACTGCTTGCTGCAATGACAACCTGCCCACCAAAGCAGCGGCTAAACCGCCATTAAAAGCATCGCCCGCCGCTACAGTGTCAACAGTTGTAACGGGAAAGGCAGGCACAAAAAATGTTTCCTCTGGAGTTACGCAAACAGCACCCTGTGCGCCTAACTTCACGATCGCGCATCCAACACCGCGTTGCAGTAAAATATTCGCGGATTCGGTAGCTGAATCTATGTCACTTACAGCAAATCCGACTAATTGCTCTGCTTCTGTTTGATTAGGAGTAATAATATCCACAAGCGGATAAAGCTCTGCTGGCATAGTAGTAGCAGGCGCAGGATCGAGAATGACTTTTATCCCATTTTGTTTAGCGGCTTGAGCAGCTGATAATATGTTTGGCATCGGGATCTCAAATTGCAACAGCAAAGCAAAAGCATTGGGCAACAGAGTGTTTAAACACTCCAAATCAGTATCATCAATACATCCATTTGCCCCAGCAACGATAATAATCTGGTTTTCCCCACTATCATCAACGCTAATTGACGCTACACCAGAACTAGCAGTCTCATCTACCAATATGCACTCAGTCTGTACGCCAGCAGCCTTGAGACTGGTAAGTAATTCGCTACCAAAATCATCCTCGCCTACACGCCCTACCATGTGAGTAGCAACCCCTAACCTCGCTAAGGCTACAGCTTGATTTGCTCCTTTACCGCCAGGCGCAGTGAAAAATTCACGTCCTTGCAGTGTCTCTCCAGGTACAGGTAATCGGGACGTTTTAACCACTAAATCTAGGTTGATGCTACCAAAAACGATCGCCGATTGTTTATCAAGTGCAGGATCTACCATAACAATGCAAGCATTTATATATTGGCAACTAAATATGCGCGTTTCGGGGATTTTTCTCTAATCTACTGTATTTTTATCTTTAAGATTTGATGGATAATGCACCATATAACTACCAATTTTGTAGCATAGGTGTTTTATTTAATAAGCCTTTTAATTATTAGTTAAAAATTTATTACATCTTCATAAAGTTCTGTCATTGTTAATTGTAGATTTATAGAATTTAAATTGACGGCATCATTTTTTCCTAGAATTTGCCTTGCCCAATTTCCTTGTCCATCTTTTTGGTAAACTTCCACTTCTACATTATCTTGACTAACTATCACATACTCCTGCAAATCTTCTATTTTTCTGTAAGCTATTAACTTCTCTCGGCGGTCTATATTTTCTGTACTTGGTGACAATACTTCAACAATTAAGCAAGGTTTGGTTAAGAAAAACTTTTCCTTATCTTGCGGGTTACAGCTAACAACTACATCAGGATAGTAAGATACATCATCTTTTTCGATTCTGACTTTCATATCAGAGACAAAAACTTGACACTGGCTCCCTCGCAAGAAATTTTTTAACCTATTATAAATGTTGCCAGTAATTAAGTTGTGTTCGCGGCTTCCTCCTGTCATTACAAATATCTGTCCGTTCAGATATTCATGCCGAATTTGACTAGATTCTTCAGCTTCTATGTAATCAGGAAAGCTTATGTATGTTAATTGTGCTTGCATACTTTTTAAGTGAAGTAATTTAAGTTATGTGCCGAATAACTTTACAAGGATTGCCAACAGCAATAACGTTTGCAGGGATATTTTTGACTACAACACTACCAGCGCCAATAGTAGTATTACCGCCAATACTCACGCCTGGACAAACGATCACACCACCACCAATCCACACGTTATTACCGATCTTAATTGGTGCAGCAAGTTCCTGCCCACTCAGACGGATTTGTGGTTTTGTTGGGTGATAAGCTGTGTATATCTGCACGTAAGGACCGCACTTAACATTGTCCCCAATTTCCACTGTGTTGCAATCAAGAATTACACAACCATAGTTCATGTATAAGTTGTTGCCAATGTAGATATTACTACCATAGTCGCAGCGAAAAGGTGACTGAATTTCTACTTTTTTCCCTACTTTGCCGAATAGTTCTTGAAGAATTTGCGATCGCACTTTTGATTCTTCTTCTGTCGCGTTATACCTTCTTGTCAGACGTTGCGCCCTCTTCCTGTCAGCAGCAAGTTCAAGATCGTTTGCTAGGTACAACTCCCCAGCCAGCATTTTCTGTTTTTCTGTTTTTTCTGCCACTATTAAAAATATGCGATAAATTGCGATCGCCTTGAGTGTAACACTTCAATAAGAAATATCAATTTTTGTTATTTTAATGCATTTAATTATAACATTTATGAAGTTTTTTCTTATATATCCTGAAGAGGAAGACTTCACTAAAAAACTTGTTATATGGTTAGAAGTTACATCCAATTAAAAAGCTGAAGTTGAGAAGCGATCGCGTTTAATTTCTCAACTTTAAAATAATAAAAGCAGACTTAGTTTTCAACTAGTAATTATTACTGCACTAACACGCTGTATCCTGCAAATGTTATATCGTTCACTAAATAAACTAAAAAAAGTTTTACAAAAATATTTCTGGCAGATTGCGGTTGCTTTGGCTTTCGTCTTAGGTATAACGTTTATATTTATCGTCCCTGCATTAAGTCAACAGCCAGTTGTACTGAGTTTATTAATGACTGCGCCCGATGCCCAACCTTGGCAGCAAGGCATTATCAAAGACTTTGAATCTAAACATCCAGGCATTCGAGTCAACATTGTTGAAGGTCCTAATGCCACCAATTTGCTAGAAGACTTATATACCTCAGCTTTTATTTTGGGCGATTCTCCATACGATCTGATCAACATGGATGTAATTTGGACACCGAAATTTGCCGCTGCTGGCTGGTTGCAAGATCTTACAGATGAATTTTCGGCTGAGGAATTGGCAGTATTTTCACCCAACGATGTTGAAGGGAGTCGCTACGAAGGCAGGCTGTATCGCGTACCTATTCGTTCGGATGCGGGAGTGCTGTATTACCGCAAAGATTTATTAGCAGCAGCAGGCTACGAACCTCCAGAAACATTTGCAGACTTGCTGAAAATTTCTCAAGCCTTGCAAAAAGATGACAAAGTAAATTGGGGTTATTTGTGGCAAGGTCGTCAATATGAAGGCTTAGTAGCAATGTTTGTCGAAGTTTTGGAAGGATACGGAGGTTTTTGGGTAAATCCTGAAACTTTAGCCGTTGGTTTAGACCGTCCAGAAACCTTGCAAGCGATTGACTTTTTGCGCAGCACCGTCAAACAAGGCGTATCGCCACCTGGAGTAACAACTTACCAAGAAGAAGAAACTAGACGAATATTTCAAAGTGGTCAAGCAGCATTTTTACGCAGTTGGCCTTATGTTTGGCCCTTAGCAAATGCAGATAATTCGCCTATTAAAGGCAAAATTGGCATTAAACCAATGGTTCACGCCCCTGGAGAGAATGCTGGAACTTGTTTAGGCGGTTGGGGACTAGGAATTTCTAAATCTACTAGACATCCCAAAGAAGCATTGACTGCAATTCGTTATTTTACTAGTAGCGAGGCACAACGCAACTTTATTTTGCAAGCAGGATACGTACCCAGCAGAAAAGAGTTATTTACCGACCCAGAAATAGTCGCCAAATACAACCATTACCCGCAGCTATTAGAAATTGTAGGTAGTTCAGTTCTGCGTCCTGCGATCGCTCAGTACGCCCAAGCTTCCGATATTTTACAACGATACCTTAGTGCCGCCTTAACTAACAGCATGACTCCCGAACAAGCAATGAAGTCAGCAGCAAACGAAACAAGGCTACTGTTAGGCACAAATTAATCACTAATAACTAATTCCCCTACTGCCACCCCCAATAACTCAAAACTAAAAACTAAAAATTCAAAACTACTTTCATCCTCCCATGACCAAATCAGACACAATCCGCAGCCGAGAACAACGTACAGCCTGGATATTACTAATCCCAGCACTAATATTGCTATCGCTTGTCTTTGCCTACCCAATTGCGCGGGCTTTTTGGCTGAGTTTGTTTACCCAAAATTTAGGCACAAAGTTGCAAGCTGAGTTTTCTGGCTTGGATAACTACGTGCGCATGGCGGGAGATGGACGTTTTTGGCAGAGTTTTTGGACGACAAGTATATTTACTACGGCATCTGTGTTGCTGGAGTTGCTGCTAGGAATGGGCATTGCTTTAGTCTTAAATCATCGATTTTTAGGACGTAGCTTAGTCCGAACTAGCGCAATTTTACCTTGGGCTTTGCCTACAGCTTTAATTGGACTTGCTTGGGCGTGGATTTTTAACGATCAGTTTGGCGTTGTCAACGATCTTTTAATGCGACTAGGGCTAATACAAACTGGCATTAATTGGCTGGGAGAACCAAATCTGGCAAGAATCGCGGTAATTTTCGCCGATGTCTGGAAAACTACACCTTTTATTAGTATTTTGCTCCTAGCTGGATTGCAATCAATTTCACCCGACCTTTACGAAGCCCATGCAATTGATGGGGCGACTCCTTGGCAAAGTTTTCGGCAAATTACTTTACCGTTATTACTGCCACAAATCTTGATTGCCTTATTATTTCGAGTCGCGCAAGCTTTTGGAGTATTTGACTTGATTGCAGTAATGACAAATGGTGGACCTGGAGGCGCTACAGAGGTAGTGTCTTTGTATATCTACTCTACGGTGATGCGTTACTTAGATTTTGGTTATGGCGCAGCTTTAGTCGTAGTGACATTTTCATTATTAATTGCGGCTGTGGCGATCGCAAGTTTCTTACTAAGTAAATCTCGAACTAAAGCGAGGGGGATAGCTTAAATTATGGCTGTAGCTAATCAACCAATTTCCAGCAATTCTAGCACAAAACTAAGTGTTTCTTGGCAAAAGATTCTGTTAACACTAGCAGTAATTTTAGTAGTTTTATATTGCCTAGCACCTATTTTGTGGCAAGTATTAACATCATTTAAATTTAATGAAGATATTGCCGCAGTTCCTACTAAATATTTTCCTACTCGCTACACCTTAAATCATTACATTGAACTATTTGCACGCCGTAAGTTTTGGTTGTACATCCTCAATAGTGCATTTGTGTCTATTACTTCTACGGCTGTAGCTTTGGTATTAGGTGCGCCTGCTGCGTATGCACTAGCACGGCTGCGTCCTTGGGGAGGAAAAGTTATTTTAGCAGGTGTTTTAATTGTTACTTTATTTCCAGGAATTTTATTGTTTTTGGGATTACTAGAAGTTGTCCAAGCATTGCATTTAGGCAACAACTATTTAGCTTTAATAATTCCCTATACAGCGATTAATTTACCTTTAACTATATTGGTATTGAGAAGCTTTTTTGAACAGTTGCCAAAAGACTTAGAAGATGCCGCAAAAGTAGATGGTTACAACACCTGGCAGATGTTAATTCAAATATTATTACCAATGACATTACCAGCTTTAGTAACCACAGGCATTTTGACATTTATTTTTGCTTGGAATGAGTTTATTTTTGCCCTAACATTTATGACTCGCGATGAGTTAAAAACTATTCCGGTTGCTGCGGCACAAATCGGAGGCGCGTCAGTATTTGAGATTCCTTACGGACCAATTGCGGCGGCTACAGTAATCGGAACTTTACCTTTGGTATTACTCGTTTTATTTTTCCAACGCAAAATCGTCCAAGGCTTAACTGCTGGCGCTGTCAAAGGTTAGTAATTTGCAAAATAAACTACCTCATCAGCATCTTTTTTAACTTTTAACTTTTGACTTTTTTAATATGGCTAAACTCGAACTAATCAACCTAAATAAGACTTATAGCCCCAAAGTTGTCCCAGTTAAAGATATTAGCTTGGACGTAGACGATGGCGAATTTTTGACACTGCTAGGTCCCTCCGGTTGTGGCAAATCTACGACATTAAGGCTAATTGCTGGATTGGAAGAACCGACAAGAGGAAAAATCAGGATTGGCAATGTAGACGTTACTAATACTAGACCAGGCGATCGCAATATTGCGATGGTATTTCAAAGTTACGCTTTATATCCTCACCTCACCGTCTACGAAAACCTCTGTTCTGGACTCAAACTTAAAAAGACCCCAGCCGCCGAAATTAAACAGCGCGTTGATTCAGCAGCTAGCGTTTTGGGCTTAGATGCAGGTCTAATGAACCGCAAACCTGGTCAACTTTCAGGAGGACAGCGCCAGCGGGTAGCAGTTGGTAGGGCTTTGGTGCGTCGCCCTGATGTATTTCTTCTAGATGAACCTTTAAGTAACTTAGATGCGCTGCTGCGCGAACGAGTGCGCGCTGATATCAAACAACTATTTGCCGCCCAAAAAGTGCCAGTAGTTTACGTTACTCACGACCAAACAGAAGCGATGACCCTTTCAACTAAAGTCGCTGTCTTAGATAACGGCTACGTGCAGCAACTAGACCCCCCAGAACGCATCTACAGCCATCCAGCCAATCAATTTGTAGCAGGATTTGTAGGTAGTCCGCAAATGAATCTACTCAGGTTGTCTTGTCAGGGACGTTATGCAATGTTGGGCGATTGCAAAATTAATTTACCCGATATGGCGAAAGTACCGTCGCAACTTGTTTTAGGTATTCGCCCTGAAAGCGTCCGCATTCCCCAACCAGAGGATACGCAAACAATTCAAGGTCAAGTGTTCTTGGTAGAACATTTAGGTATGCACAATTTAGTTAGCGTCAAGGTAAATAGTTCGCTGGGAGAAGATATTACCGTTCGAGCTTTATTACCTACAGACCAAAGTTGGAGTGACAGAAATATTACTTTAGCACTACCACCTCAAAGTATTCATTGGTTTGACGTGCAAACAGGTGATGCTGTATTTAGACATTAAGTGCGATCGCTAAAAATTCTTGATTTAAAAATCTCAAAGGGTTATGGTTCAGCTACTCTCACGCCCAGAAATTCCAGTTCGGCTGATCGTAATTCCTGTAAGTCACTACTGCGAAAAAACTCGCTGGGCATTGACAAGGGCGCAAATTCCCTTCATGGAGGAACGTCACATGCCACCCTTTCACCGACTGGCAACAAGGCGAATTTGTAGGCAGCCAAATCCGGTTCTAGTCACAGAAACAGAACGCCATATGTCACCATTTAATCGATTCGTATCTCGACGAGTGGGTGGACAATCAGTGCCAGTTTTGGTCACAGAAACAGGTTTTATTGCTAGCTCAGAGGAGATTTTGCGGTATGTAGATGCAATTACCTCTGATGAAGCTAAACTCTACCCTACTAATTCAGATAAACGAAAACAATGTGAGAAATTTGTACAATTATTTGACTCTGCCCTTGCGCCTGCTGTTCGGCAATGGTTCTATTTTTACCTTTTCAATCAAGCTAAATTAGTCAAGCCACTTTGGTGTCAAGGTGTTCCCTGGTTCGAGCGTCTTTTGTTTCCCATTGTGTTTAGGTGGATGCGCTCTAACGTATTTCAGATGTACGAAATCAATGCTACATCTGCAACAGCCGCTTATGATCGCATTTGCGATATTTTTGAGATGATTGAGAGCGAACTTGCTGATGGACGGGCTTATTTAGTTGGAGATAGTTTCTCTGCGGCTGATTTAACATTTGCCACACTTGCAGCCGCTGTTGTCATGCCAGTAGGGTGTGGTGTAACACTCCCTGACTTGAGCCAAGTGCCAGCCCAGATGGCTACTGATATACAAGCCTTTCGGGAAACATTAGCTGGAAAATTTGTATTACGTTTGTATGAAAATCAGGAATATAAAGCTAGAGATTGAGAGATCAAAATGGTTGGAGAGCGATCGCACAAAACGTTAATAAGATAGTAAAGCTTCTAGCTTGGCTAATACTTCTTCAAGTAATTCTGTTGGGGCTTTTTCAGCAAATCTAATTCGACGTGCTTTCCAATCAAAGCTTTTAATTTGATCGCTTAAAACAACACCAATCGTTTTCATTCCTTCTGGTAATTCGACTTCAAAGGGATAGCCCTTTGAATGCTCGGTTATTGGACACATCACGGCTAAGGATGCTAGCTTGTTATACTGACTCGGTGACAAAATAATAGCAGGGCGTTTAAATCCCTGCTCGTGTCCCAGATGAGGGCTAAAGTCTAGTTTTACAATATCACCTCGTTCTGGAATGTAAATTCTTGTTGGCTTACCAGATTTCATTACCTACAGGCATCCCCATATCAATTTCGGATTGAAGATTGTCTGAAGTCATCCCCTCAAGAAGTTCGTCAAGAGTATATTTACGCCGCTTTGGTCGAATTACAAGGCTATTGTCAACAACAGTGAAAGTTATATCAGTCCCTTCTTCTAGATGGACTTGTTTTGCTATTGGTGCGGGGATACGAATACCTAAACTATGCCCCCATTTAGCAACTTGAGCAACCATAATTAAGACTCCAATTAATTTTATGTATATATCTAATTTTCTACATATATACAATGAGTATACATATACAACCGTAACTTCGTCTACTTGAAGTCAAAATATTGAACTTTTGAAAGCACCCGTAAAAGTACAAGCTTAGGAGTTGGCAAATTGCCGAATATTTTAAGCAGTCAAGGCGGCTTTAATCCACTGACTTAAAGTAGGTAGTACTTCATCAATCGGAATTTGTTGAGATTGGCGATTTTTCCTTTCCACTACTTCTACTTTATTTTCCTTGAGACTTCTCCCAGTAACAATTCTGTAAGGAATGCCAATTAAGTCTGCATCCTTAAACTTAACTCCTGCTCTTTCGTTGCGGTCATCTAGTAAAGTCTCAATCCCTGCTGCATTTAACTGAGTGTAGAGTTTTTCTGCTGTTTGCACTTGCTCGGTGTCGCTAATATTGGGAATGCAGATAATCACGTGGTAAGGTGCGATCGCAACAGACCAAATAATTCCATCCTTATCGTAAGATTGCTCTACTGCTGACTGTGCTAGCCGCGATACACCCACACCATAACAACCCATTACTAAAGGTAGTTCCTCGCCTTGTTCGTTGGTAAAAGTAGCTCCCAATGCTTGCGAGTATTTGGTTCCTAATTGAAAAATATGCCCAACTTCAATCCCTCTAGCACTTTGTAAAGTTTGCTGGGGATTGTGGATAGAGCGATCGCCTGCTTTAGCTTTTTGCAAATCTATAATTTGTGTAGGCTTGGGAAATTGCTCTCCCCAATTTGCCCCTACTACGTGATAGCTAGATTCATTTGCACCTGTGACAAAGTTTTGTAGCGTTGCCGCAGTTTCATCAACTAAGCGTAAAAATTTGGGATGTATAGTGCGATCGCTCTCTATATAATCGTCGCTCAGATCGGGTGCAATATAACCCAAAGGTAAAGATTTAGCCGCCCATTTTTTTTGTGCTTCTACATCTGGAACAGTTAAGGCTAGAACATTTTTGGCATTATATTGACTAGCTATACTACTTAAATGGTTTTGCAGCTTAACTTCATTGACATCGCGATCGCCGCGAATGCTGACTAATACCAAAACTGTCATACCATTGTCATAAACTGCTTGATAAAGAACATTTTTGACTAAAGTAGTTGGCGAACAACCAAGCAGCTTACAAACTTTCTCAATTGTTTCTGCACTTGGCGTTTCCCGCTTTTCATAAGCTGTAAACGGTGAAGATTCAGCATCTAGTGGCAAAGATCCAGCTTTTTCTACGTTAGCTGCATATTCTCCATCCTCGGTATAAAGTACCTCATCTTCTCCAGCTTCCGCCAGCACCATAAATTCTTG
>QQTW01000636.1_pt1 | contig 22520 bp, 23 predicted proteins | sample 1904831 | NCBI WGS metagenome assembly QQTW01 (sample SAMN09435610, study PRJNA476489) | Subsurface metagenome, whole genome shotgun sequencing project. | reverse complement strand
AAGGAGAATTGCTGAGAGGGGCGTTATTAACGATCAACGGCATTGCGGCGGGAATGCGGAATACAGGTTGATGTCCGCATCGTCGTAGAGACGTTGTACTACAACGTCTCTACCCCGTATATATTTAATGTCCCAATAACCGATCGCGCAAACGTTTAATGCGATCGCGAAATTTTGCGGCTTCTTCAAATTCTAAGTTTTTCGCCGATTCTTTCATCTGTGCCTCTAATTGCACGATTAAATCGGGTAAAGCATCTAGAGGTAAATCGTCCGCTTGTTCGTCAACTATGGCTAATTCTTGGGCATTTAGTCGCCGCGATACTTCTAAAAAAGACAGTATTGAATTGGCAGATTTTTTGATAATCGACTTGGGTGTAATCTGGTGCTTTTCGTTGTAAGCAATTTGGATTTCCCGTCTTCGTTCGGTTTCTTCAATTGCTTTTGCCATACTATCGGTGAGGTTGTCAGCGTACATAATTGCTTGTCCCCGGACGTGACGCGCGGCTCTACCTATAGTCTGAATTAGCGATCGCGTTGCCCTCAAAAAGCCTTCTTTATCCGCATCTAAAATTGCTACTAGGGATACTTCTGGCAAGTCCAAACCTTCCCGCAATAAGTTCACGCCTACTAGCACATCAAAAACTGCTTCGCGCAATTCCTGCAATATCTCAATCCTTTGAATTGAATTGATTTCTGAGTGTAAGTAGCGCACTCTTACACCCCGATCTTGCAAGTATTCGGTCAAATCTTCTGCCATGCGCTTAGTTAAAGTTGTTACTAACACTCGTTCGCGCCGATCGATGCGATCTTTAATTTCGCCTAATAAGTCGTCTACTTGTCCTTCGGTAGGACGCACGAATATTTCTGGATCGATTACCCCGGTGGGGCGAATTATTTGTTGGGCAACTCGCTCTTCGGATAACTCTAACTCCCATTCTCCGGGAGTCGCGGACACAAAGATACATTGATTGACCTTTTGCCAAAATTCATCGGCTTTGAGGGGACGATTGTCGGCGGCGCTAGGTAAACGAAAGCCATGCTCAATTAATACATTTTTGCGGGCGCGATCGCCGTTGTACATAGCGCGAGTCTGGGGGATGGTGACGTGGGACTCATCGACTACTAACAACCAATCATCGGGAAAATAATCAACCAAGCATTCCGGCGGTTCTCCAGGATTGCGCCCAGCTAAATGACGCGAGTAGTTTTCTACGCCGTTGCAGTAACCTACTTCCCTCAGCATTTCTAAGTCGTAGCGAGTGCGCTGATCTATGCGCTGGGCTTCTAATAATTTGCCTTCCGCTTCCAATTGACCTCGCCGTTGCTTCAATTCTTGCTCTATGGCTTCGCAAGCGCTTTCTAGCTTTTCTTCCGGGGTAACAAAGTGTCTGGCGGGATAAATATTAATTGCTTCGATACTTTTAAGAATTTCTCCTGTTACCGGATCGACGTAGCGAATCGCCTCCACAACATCGCCAAAAAACTCTACGCGCACGATGCGATCGTCGTAAGCGGGGACTATTTCTAACACATCCCCCCGTAACCTAAAACGCCCCCGGCTCATCTCTAAATCGTTGCGGCGGTACTGTACGGTAACTAGGTCGCGTAGTAGTTCTCTTAGATCGACTTCTTTACCTATTTGCAAAGGAATAGCTGCTTTTAAATACTCTCTTGGCGTACCCAAACCGTAGATGCAGCTAATTGAAGCCACAACGATCGCATCGGGACGTTCAAAAAGACTCCGGGTTGCGGAGTGACGCAGCATATCTATTTCATCGTTGATTGAGGCAGTTTTTTCTATGTAGGTATCGGTAACGGGAATATAAGCTTCTGGCTGGTAGTAATCGTAATAACTGACAAAATACTCGACGGCGTTTTCGGGAAAAAACTCGCGCAATTCATTACAAAGTTGCGCCGCTAAAGTTTTGTTGTGAGCAAGAACTAAGGTCGGTTTGCCAACTTTTTCTATTACGGAGGCAACAGTAAATGTTTTGCCCGTACCCGTTGCTCCTAGTAAGGTTTGATAGCGTTCTCCAGCTTGAATATTTGCGGTTAGTTGCGCGATCGCTTTTGGCTGATCCCCGGTTGGCGCAAAGGGTGCTTGGATGTGAAACGATTGGTTATTTTCCATACTTATTTTTTATAACTTTACTTTTGTTAACATTAATCTCAACTTAATAACTGTAACTCTCCCTAACTTTTCCATCTTTTAGCATAGAAAATTAATATGTCTTCTGGCAGAAGTATATTAATTCAAAAAGTAGGTAAATTGTAAACAAGATCACAACTTAACTTCAACATCAAATTTGAAGTCATTTAATACAAAAAAAGGAGAATTTTATGGGTATAGATGATAGAGCTAAAGCTGCGGCAAAAAACGTAGAAGGTAAAGCTCAAGAAGCTTGGGGCAATGTTACAGGCGATCCTCAAGATAAAGCTGAAGGTCAAGCGAAGCAAGCTGAAAGTGAAGTACGTCACGGTGTAGAAGACGTAAAAGATAAAGTCAAAGAAAAGCTTGATTAATTAACCTATAACTCTTAGTTATATTCTAACAAAATTCTAAGAGTTTTACGTGAAAAGAGCAGTATTTTTCTTAAATTACTGCTCAGAACTAGCAAAAATTGAAAGATATTAAACTCAGCATGATTCAGCAACTACGCCGGATTTTAACAGCTTTAGTTTTAGTGTTGGTACTCACAACTACCGCAGCTTGCAACGGTGCAGTGCAAGCAAAGCAACCAAGATTACCCAACGCTTCTGTAAGCAATAATTACGGGCAAATAGAAAGAGGCAACAGCGCAGGCGGACAAGACTTTGGCAATTGGGTTGTCAGCAAGAGTAAGGGATTAGTTAAAGATGCTTACGTGCGCGATAACAATAAATTAGGCGTGGTAGTCACTCCCCAAGTGAAACCAACAGAAGTGAAACCTTTAGCCAAATCTTTAGCTCAAGGCTTTCATAAAAACTTCCCCAATCAAGACTTAACAGTTTTGATGTATGCCCCAGACAAAAAATTAATTTTAACTGCGAAGTATGATGTTCAATCCAATCAGATTGAATACAAGTAAATTAGTAAAAATCGACGCAATAGCCGCAGTTAAAATCATAATCTAAGTTTTAAAGAGGAGAATAGACTAAATGAGTAGTAGCGATCAATACAAACGTCAAATTATGAATGATTTGGCGCAAGGAAATACAGAAAGTTTAGGCGATGCGGACATGGGTTCGGAATTACAATACGAAAACTTTGATGACTTTGCCAACCGTTCCTCTCATGAAGAACGCCGTCAATTATTTGGGCAATCTTTGCATCACGATCGCATTCCCCCCGCTCAATTGGAGCCAGAATTACAAAAAGCGATCGCCCAAATTAAGCCAAACGAAAGAGATGATGTAGCGCGCGCCTTCTTCAAGCACTTGGAAAAAAGAGGTTTAAAAGATCGCCAATTAGAACAGCAATTAGGTCTTTCTACCCACCATGCCAGCAAGATGAATGTAGACGATGTAACTAAGCTTGCATCCTTTGCTTATCACAGCCATCCCGATATTTTCCAAGAAGTGTTGGCAGAAAAGCCTGGGGTAATTAAGTTTCTAAGTAATCCTTTAGTAGCAGCAGTAGTAGGAATAGCGGCGGCAAAATGGCTAGGCGATCGCCGCCACCAGTAAGAGCGCAAAGCCCTGTACCCTTACATCTGTAATCTAAAGTTAAACAAATAAGTCCGCCAAGAGTTGAACTCTTGGCGGACTTATTGCAATAGACCTCTTACAAAAGTCTAAAATTTTTTCTTTAGTCAGCTTAAGCCGACTTTATTTATTAGCCTGGGGTTTTAACCCCAGGCGGGCTGAAGTCACGAGGTCTAATAATGCTAAGAATTTTAAACTGGGGCAAGTTCTGGGGAAGGACGCTTGCTATTGCGAATACCCTTAATCGCTTCCGTATAGTCCGGCGCATTAAATACCGCCGAACCCGCAACGATCGCGTTTGCCCCAGCTTCAATTACTTGCCAGGTATTATTAGCTTTTAAACCGCCATCAACTTCAATCCAAGGATCTAAACCTCGCTCGTCACACATAGCGCGGAGCTTGCGAATTTTAGGCAGTACGCCAGGAATAAAACTTTGACCACCAAAACCAGGGTTTACACTCATGATCAGGACTAAATCGCACAATTCTAGAACGTAGTCAATTAGTTCTAGCGGTGAACCAGGATTGAGTACGACTCCAGCTTTTTTACCGAGTTCTTTAATTTGTCCCAAAGTTCTATGTAAGTGAGGGGACGCATTGTGTTCGGCATGAACGTAAATGTGATCTGCTCCAGCTTTAGCAAAATCTTCTACGTACTTTTCGGGTTCTACAATCATTAAGTGAACGTCCAAAGGCTTGGTGGTAACGGGGCGAATAGCCTCAACAATTAAGGGCCCAATGGTAATATTTGGGACAAATCGACCGTCCATGACATCAACGTGAATCCAATCTGCTCCGGCGGCATCAACGGCCCTAATTTCATCTCCTAAACGGCTAAAATCCGCAGATAGGATAGAGGGCGCAATTACAATTGGCTTGGGCGATGGCGTATTAGTCATAGATAGTTCTCCTAAGTCCTCGGTTGTAAAATATTTTAACATCGGGCGACGGCTTGCAATCACAAGTTAAAATTACGTCCCCTAGCAAAAAGCAATTAAAATTAATTACTTGAGTGCAAAGGCTTGGGTTAGTTGGCAGCAGATGATAAAACAACTGGTTTGGACAATTGGGGGACTAGGGGCAATTGGGCTAAGTAATAGTCCAGTTTTAGCGTCACAAAATACATCTATCGGCGAAGCAGGAATCGATGCTTTGCGCTTGCATCAAATACCTTACAACTTAATTGGGCGCAAAATTAGTATTGGACAAGTAGAAATTGGTCGTCCCGGACGATACGGTTTAGATAAGGCAGTATCGGGAAATCGAGCGATCGCCCCGGCGGGAGTATTTTTGCGCGATCGCCCAGCCAAAGCAAACACTAACTTAGATCCCCACGCCGAAAATGTTGCCAGCGTCATGATTAGTTCTGATAAAGCTATTCGCGGTGTAGCACCCGGAGCTAGGCTTTACTCTACGGCGGTTGGTTCTCTCAAAACCGGAGGTCAACCCGAAGAATGCTTGTCCGCGCAGCACGTAGCGATGCAAAATGGCGGCGATGTCCGAGCGATCAACTTTAGCTTTGGGGAAACTTTAGAACGAGACCCAAGAGTGAATGCTCGCTTGGATGGTAATGCTTTATTAACTCAGTGTATTGATTGGTCTAGCCGCTTCCACAACGTTTTATACGCGATCGCTGGCAATCAAGGCAAAGGGGGTATTCCCATCCCTACAGACAATTACAACGGTATTAACGTCGCTTTTAGCAGCCGCCGAGCGGAAATTTTTACTAAGGTAGATGTTTCTAATTTAAGCGATACCAAAGCCGGAATAGCAGGACGGTTAAACGGAAAAGAAGTAAATCAAGGTATTCGCCGCGCTATTGGCTTAGTCGCACCGGGAGGTAATCTTTCTTTGCTCAATCCCAACGGTAAAGTTACGAAAGTAACGGGTACAAGTTTTGCCGCACCTCATGTCACCGCAACGGTTGCCTTATTACAAGAATACGGCGATCGGCAACTGCATAGCAAAAATCAGCCTTGGAGTTTGGATGCTCGCCGCCAAGAAGTAATGAAAGCTGTAATGCTAAATTCTGCCGATAAAGTACAAGAGAAATACGGCTTGTTGCGCCTAGGCATGACTAAAACAATTATTGATAAGCAAAATCAAGATTGGACTGGCTCGGATGCTTACACCGACCCCAAGATTCCCCTGCACGCGCAGATGGGAACTGGACAACTCAATGCTTTTCGTGCTTACCAGCAGTTTAGTCCCGGACAGTGGAAACCGACGGCTATTGTCCCGACAATTGGCTGGGATTATGGCTTAGTTAGTGCTAATTCGCTGCAAGAATACACTCTAGCTAAATCTTTGCCTCAAGGTAGCTTTGTTTCGGTAACGCTAGTGTGGAATCGTTTGGTAGAGCTAAACGATGCCAATAAAAACGCCCAATACGACCTAGGAGAGAAGTTTCGCGATCGCGGTTTAAATAACTTAGACCTTTATTTAGTCAGCGCCGAGTCTAACAACGCCCCTAGTAGCATCTGTACGTCAATTAGCGAAGTTGACAGTGTAGAACATATTTTTTGCCCCGTCCCTATTACGGGTAAATATAAAATCCGCGTCCAGTTTTCTCAACAAGTCAACGAAGCTAGTCAGCCTTATGCTTTAGCTTGGTGGACTCCGTAACTTGTTGCTGTTACCAAAATAGTAACTAAGACGCGATCGCTAATTGAAAATGCCATAGTAGGGCTGAGTAAATGTTAACGCCCACAGATTTAGTTAGGTGGCGCAATAGAGTTTCTAGAGTAACCAAGGTACTTATGAATCAGCAAAAATTCAGCCAAAAGCCAAGTTTTTTGCACCGACGCTATGCGATTCGTTTAGGAAGACGGTACGTACTATCCGCCGCTAGTGTAGTCATGGTTGGCTTTTCGGTCGCTGGCTACTCAAAGCCCGATCCTGCTAATTCCTTACTCATTCAATCCTCCTTTTTTACCCAACAGCAAACGCGAGAACAATAACCAACTAATCGGTGGCTAATCTTTTAAGCTGCTGGGGGACTACTTCAATAGTAGTTTGACTTGGATCGCTATCTGTATAGGGTTTTTCGGCTTCTATTTGGCTTGCATCCGTTGCACCAGGAGACTCGGTTGCTTGATTATTGCGTCCCCGCACTGCACTAAGGGCAGTTTTAATCACAACGGCTGTAGGTACGGCGACAATTACTCCCAATAACCCGCCAACTCTTGCTCCCGTCAGGACAGATATCAATATCCACACGGGATTTAAACCTGTAACGCTACCCAAAATGCGGGGAGCAACTAGATTTTCTAAAATTTGTTGGACAATCACCGCAGCAATTAATACCCGCGAACCCAGCCAAAAATCTTGTAGGGCTACTAATAAAGTAGTAGCAATAATCCCTACAGTGCCGCCAAAGGGAATCAGCGCCATAATTCCAATAGTTAAGCCAAAAAGCAGCCCAAAAGGAACTTTCAGCCATAAAAAGGTCGGAATTAAGGCAAAAGCCATGCAAGTGCCAAAAATAAGCTGTCCGATGAAGAAGTTTTGAAAACTCAGCCGTAGAGTTTGGGAAAACGGTTGGCGAATTTTTGCGGGCAGCCATTCAATTAAACTTTGCCACAAACTATCGCCATGTTGTAACAAATAAAAAGCTAAAACCATAGTCAAGACAAAATCTAGCAAGCTAGTAACCGTAAGCACCGCTAGATTTAATACTTGAGATGCGATCGCTTGCAATTGTCCTTTGAGGCGATCGTTGATTTGAACGAGCAACGCATCGAGATTGAGGGGGAACCCTTGATTATCTGCCCATTGATTCAGTAGTAATAGCTGATAGCGCCCCGAATCAATCCACTCTGGTAAGCGAACAACCAATTGTTGCGCTTGCGTAAGCACGAGAGGAACTAACGTTACTCCCAGCGCCAGCAGAATTGATAAAGCTGCCAAAAACACTAATATAGCAACCTGTTCTCGTTTAGCACCTTTGCTTTCCATCCAGCTAACGGGATAGTTGAGCAAAAATGCCAGCAAGGAAGCGCCGACTAAAATTACAATTAGCGAATTGAAATAGTTAAAAATAGAGGAGACTGCCCAAGCATTGAGTACGATTAGAGGAGCTACAAGAGCGATCGCTGCCAACCGCCCCCCTAGGGTCATTCCTTGCCACCATCCAAGTATTATGCGTTTCTGCATTTGTCTACTGCCGGATAAAATACTATCAAATTTGCTCAAGCGGTCTTAATTATCTCTAAATTCACTCCTCCACCTCATCCCCCTAGTTTAGGATTTTCTCAAATAATATGAAAAGTGCCGAACCAACAGATAATTTAGACCTCAAGCATTTGCAGCTATTTTTCTATTTAATCCCAGTTCTCGGTTTTTTTCCGGCTTTATGGACGCTCTACCAGGGCAAAAATAGCAATTCCCCCTCTAGAACGGAACAATTGCGAGCCAGTCGGTTGTCTGTAACTTTAGCAAGTAGTTGGCTCATTGGTTATTTATTGCTAGGAATGGGAGCAGAAACTTCAGAATTTTTGTCCCTGCGGCTACTGGTGCTAAATAGTTTTTTAACTTCTGGCTACTTTTTAGTCAGTATTTTATTAATGGTACGTCTCTATCAGCGTAAATCTTTGCGTTTACCAGGGTTTAGCAATTTGGCAAAGCAAGTAGATAAGTATTTGTCCTAAGTAAAAATAAAAAATTTTACGCTTTCTGGGGACTTTACGTAAAAATGCAGTTTGCCAGTTAAATATAATCCGAGTAAACTTTTCCTTGACTGTTGAATTTTATAGCAAATAGTGCGGCTAACTGGAAATGGGTGTCTATTTAGTCAATAATTCTTGGCTAAATACTATAGAATATCGCTGCAACCGAGTGCAATTATTTTCTGGTGTTAACTAAGTGTGAGGAAGTCCGTGGCAGTTCAAAAACATTCTGAGCGAAAGTCTCCTTCGATCAATTCGGCAAAGGTTATTAAAAAATCATCCCGTTCTCAAACCGGGCGCTGGTTGTGGTTTTGGGCAGGTTTAACGGGGGTAGCAATGATTTCAGCCACCGCCGGAGCCTTGCTCGCGGTTTCTTTGTCTAGTACGCCATTGATGCAAGCGGAACTTAGCCCAGAACAAGAAGCTATATTTGGTAAAGGCGATCGCATATCTCGCGGTAGTTTAAAGCTTTCTGAACTCACTCGCCCAGTAAATATTTTAGTTTTGGGTGTAAAAGTCCTCACCTCGGATGTTAATAATCCCCCAGCCGGAAGCGATAAATTGGGCTACCATGCCACGATCAACTCTTTTGAAGGGCTTTCGGACACAATGCTGTTGTTGCGCTTTGACCCAGCAAATAAAAAATTAGCCGTACTCTCAATTCCTAGAGATACTCGTGTTGCTGTAGAAGGACACAGTTTTAATAAAATTAACTCTGCTAACTATCGCGGCGGGCCTGCTTTGAGCGCTGAAGCGACTAGCGAACTATTGAACGGCGCACCCATTGATCGCTACATTAGAATTAACGTCCAGGGAATAGAAAAGCTAGTAGATGCTTTAGGTGGGGTAACGGTTTACGTTCCCAAAGACATGAAGTATCAAGATGATAGTCAGCATTTGTACATCAATCTCAAAGCTGGGAAGCAGCATCTCAACGGCAACCAAGCTTTGCAATTTCTCCGCTTTCGTTATGACGAAAATGGCGATATTGGACGCATTCAACGGCAGCAAATATTAATGCGCTCTTTAATGGAACAGGCGTTAAATCCTACTACGGTAACGCGCGTCCCCAAAATGCTAGAGGTAATCAAGTCCCATATCGATACTAACTTGACTATTCAAGAATTAATGGCATTGGTAGGTTTTGGCGTAGAGACAAAACGCGCCGATGTGCAAATGCTGTTAGTACCAGGACGTTTTAGCGCGCCAAGGGAATATAACGCTAGTTACTGGCTGCCTGATGAAAGTCGCATTGCAACGATGATGACTCAATATTTTAACGTGCCAGCCGAGGGTATCCAAGAAGCTGTTGACCCCGCAAGATTGCGAGTAGCAATTCAAGATAGTACAGGCGACGATACCGCCGTGCGATCGCTAGTAAACTCTTTAGCCGAAGCTGGCTACCGTAATGTATACATTGCTAGACGCTGGAGCGAACCATTGGATGTAACTCATATTGTTGCCCAACAAGGCGATGGTAATAGCGCTCAAACTATTCGTCAAGCGCTAAATGTTGGTGAGGTGCGCGTAGAAAGTACCGGAAATCTTCAATCAGACATCACAATTCAATTAGGACAAGACTGGCTAAAAAAACAAGAACAACTTGAGCAAGTAAATTAATTAAAGTTTTCTTGAATCCACTCTTGCAAAATTGGATTAACCAATTCTGGGGCTTCGTCTTGAGGACAATGCCCCACGCCTTCAAGGGGAATAAACTTTTGCACTTGAGGAAACTTAGCTAATTCTCTCCCTAACTCCACTGGTTCCCAAGGATCGGCAGTTCCCCAAAGCATAATAGCTGGGCATGGGAGTACCGCTAGTAAGTCTTCAGGCAACGGCCCTTGTCCGTAAGCAGTAAAGGCAACAAATACGGCTAATGCCCCCGGATCGCGGGCTGGAGCCATTAAAATATCTATCAATTCGTCGGTGACAGCTTCAGGGTGGGCGTAAGCTTGTAATAAAATTTTGCGGACAGTTTGCGGCTTGGCGATTTGACTGAAGAAAAACTGACTAATAGGTTTAATTGCTAAAAGTTTTTGGACTAAAGGCGCGCCAAAACGTCGATACCAGGGCAAAGCTTGACGTTTGCGATCGTGCAGCAATCGCAACGAACAATTGATTAGAGCAACTCCTAATGTAGTTTCTGGCGCGTAGATCGCTGCTTGCATGGCGGCAATACAACCAATGGAGTTACCAACTAAAAATACTGGTTCGCCGACAACTTCAGTGCAAAAGTCAGCAATTTGCCTTCCCCAAGTTTCAAAAGAGTAGGTTACTTGTTCGCCCGGTTTAAGTTCGCCAGGAATTGGCTTTGCAGACGCGCCAAAGCCAATTAAATCGATCGCATACACGCGGGCAAATTGCGCTAATACAGGGATATTGTGCCGCCAGTGCCACCACGAAGCGCCAAAACCATGAATTAATACCACCGCCGGGCCTTTTTCGCCTTGGGCTTGATAGCAAATCGGGAATCCTTGCCAAATCCAGGTTTTAGTGGTGGTGTTTGAAAGAGTAGCAGTTGTCATTTATGAAGTACGTTTGAGTGCGATCGCTCTATTCATTGTGACAAACTCCAGCCTCTATCTAATAACACGGCAGCCAATGATTTATTTAGCCGCCGTGTTTTTTTACGGCGCTAAAGCGATCGCCCGATTCCTACACCTCAAACGGCATCAGTGCCAAATTTTTCAGGCGATAAACTGCGCGATCCGCGATGAACAAGGCTTGAAGAAACATAGAGCAAGGTGAAGCCAATAAGAGGATGGAGTACCTCTAGGTGGAGAGGAGTTTGGAGATGAATGCTGGCAAATTGTAGTCCAAGTAGCACAGGTAGGCTAACAGTAAGCGATCGCACTTTGTGGGGGAAAGGAGCAAGGAACGCCCATCCCAGTAATATTAAGGACAGTCCACCATACCCCCGCACTAACCAAACATGAATATTCCACCACGTAGGGTCGTTGAAGTAGGCAACTCCAACTGTCAATAATTGAGCAATCAAGCAGAGGTTAAAAACAATTGAAGTGGCATAAAAACCGATTTTTCCCCAAGGAGTGGAATGGCGGCTGATTTCTAAATTTGCAGTCATATCAAACTACCTATTTTATTTCTAAACCCAGCGTTCCCATAGCGTACAGTCTCGCCTTACTCACTAAATCTGCTCCCGCTTTTTCGGGTGAACCTACATTGAAAGGAGGAGCGGGATCGTACTCCAACATTAGTTGCGTCATTTTGGCGATTTCCTCACCGAAAAGTATGCCAGCGATCGTTAAACCAAAATCAATGCCTGCGGTCACACCTCCGCCTGTAATGCGATTGCGGTCAACCACAACTCGCTCTGTTGCGACCTCAACCCCTAACTGTGCCAGTTGTTCGCGAAACATCCAGTGCGTCGCGGCTCGATAGCCTTGTAGCAGTCCTGCCTTTGCCAGAAACTCAGAGCCACCGCAGACAGAGGTGACAAATTTTGCGGTACTTCCTTGCTGCTGGAGAAATTCAAGCACTTTTGGGTCGTCTACTAGAGCCATCTGTCCCAAGCCTCCGCCGATACAGATAATATCTAAGGGCGGACAATTTTCAAAGGTCGTATCTGGCAAAATTATCATGCCGTCATCGGTTTTAATTGAGTCTAGCGTTTTCCAAAGTCGGTGAATTTGAACGCCAGGGAGCGCACTAAAAACTTGTTGGGGGCCGACAATATCAAGTGTCGTCATCCCTGGATAAATTACTAAACCAATAACGATGCTTTCTTTTTGCAAGTCAGTCATAAATTAATGCTCCTAATGGCGCTCTGTGGGAATAAAACTAGAATAGGATTAGTATCCCTGTTTAGCCCAGTCCTCGATCGGGTACACTTATGACGACCAGTTTTCTGCAACCATTATTTCAAGCGGTTGCTCAAGCACAAGACGAACACCAATTGCGATCGCTCGTTGTAGAAACAGGGCGCGAATATTTCCAAGCAAAACGTTGTGGTGTATTTTTCTACGATCGAATCAAGCTGCCGAAAGCAATGCAATTGGCGCTATCTGTTGAATACAACCCTGTTGCACGTTACCTTGTAGAACGTCATGCTCCGGTACATGAGGGTTTATTAGTATCGCCCAAAACTTGGCGGCTAATTTGTCCTCGTGCCGATCATTGGCACGTGATGGCAGGCCCAATTGTGAATAAGGGGCAATTAATTGGAATAGTGGGTTTTACTCGCGAACAAGCTATGCCTGCCTTTAATGACCAAAATCTGGCAGATTTAAGCGCTTTATGTTTGCATTTATCTACTTGGACGGCAACAATGCGTATTCAACCCCCGCAAAAACTACAAAGCGAAGTCTTGACTCCTCGTGAAGTGCAGATTGCCCAATTGGTGGCTCAAGGACGCACAAATTCTGAAATTGGGGTAGAACTTTGGATTACCGAAAACTCTGTCAAGCAAGCGCTTAAAAGGATGTTTCGCAAGCTTGAAGTTTCTTCCCGCGCTCAGATGACCGCTCGATTTTTAGATACAAGTTTGCGCTCGTACGAATAGCTATGTTGCTTGCTCGAACGCACTCAGCACGGAAATCTTAACCTACCCTTTGCTGTGAAAAATCACTTAACGAAAGTTGCTTCGTTACTAAGGGCAAAATCGTTTATCGTCCTTAGCAAGTCTGCGTATTCTTTTGGTGTGTCAATGTCTGTAGCGCCTTTTGGAAAGGAGATACTAAACACTTCCTGAGAATGCTTTTTGATTACTTGTTTTGCTCCTTCGCTACTATGGAGTGCCATAAGTTCCGAGAACAAGCGATCGCTAAATAAAGCTGGTACGCCTAGGGTTTCTGCATACTCGCAAGCAATAATCGGCCGATTTGTCGAATGGTAGGCCATGGCAAGCTGATTAATAATCTCGGTAGAAATGAAAGGTTGGTCGCAAAGGGTGACTATTACGGCTTTTACTTTTGGGTAAGAAGTTTTTAGCTCTTGAATACCAACTCGAATTGAAGCACTCATCCCTTCAGTCCACTGCAAGTTTTCTACTATATGAATAGGAAGCTGGCTAATATCAGACCTAATCAGTTGGGCATAAGCGCCCAAAACAACAACAATTGGTCGGCAGACAGAGGTCGTAGCAACTTCTATGGTGTGACGAAGTAAACTACTTTCTTGATAGCGCAACAATTGTTTAGGTGTACCCATGCGCGTTGATGCTCCAGCAGCTAGAATGACGATGCCAATATTTGGGTTATATTCTTCAACTAAGCTCATACGCTGACACAATTTTTAGCTGATGGCTTTGATTGAATACCCTGCGGAGAACCTTGCTCGTGAATCGATCCCTTTCGCTCTCGTAGCTGGTTTCCTAAACGACCAGTAACAACAGCTTGAATTCCGGCAATAATTGATAGAGCGATTGCTTCGGGAGTATCAGCACCAATATCAAGTCCAATCGGAGCATATAATCGGTGCAGTTGTTCTCTAGATAGATGAGTGCCTATCTGGCGTAATTCCTCAAGTAAACGTTCAGTTCGGCTTTTAGGCCCAAGAATACCTAAGTAGCAACCTGGCGATGGTAGGAGGATTTTGAGAAGTTCAAGGTCATGCAAGTAGTTATGGGTCATAACTACAGCCACAGTGCGATCACTCACAGTAATATAGTTAGAGATATTTTCTGGATGAGACAGCACAATGGCATCCGCATCAGCAAACCGATTTTGGGTTGCCAAAGCTTGCCTAGTATCGACAACAGTTACATTCCAACCTAGTTCTTTGGCAAAACGTGCCACAGGTATTGCATCGTGACCCGCACCAAAAATTATAAGTGGTAATGGTGGCTGGATAACTTCAATAAAAACCTCTACTTCACCTGTAGGTAATTGATAGGATTTCAAACTTGAAAGTTTGCGCTCTAAGGCTGCGCGTGCGTCTTCGACTATGCTTGCTGCTACAGAAGGTGAGAAATGATTAATAAAACTACCATCTTGTTGCAACATTAAACGAGTTCCAACTTTCTCCTGTACCAAGCCTGCGTTGCTAACTACAGTTGCGACTACACCCAACTTGCGATCACGGTAGCACCTAGACAAAAACTCTACATAATCTGTTTGCTCAGGTGTAATCGGCTCAATTAGAACGCGCACTAAGCCATTACAGCCGAGTCCCAGTCCCCAGACAATATCTTCATCGGAGGTTGTGTCATAGGTTACTACTGTTGGTTGTTTGGATGCCATTACTTTTTGCGACTTCAACGTGACATCTGCTTCCAAACAACCGCCGCTAATTGTCCCTACACTACAACCATCAGAAGTTAGCAGCATCCGCGCCCCCGCACGGCGATAGGTAGAACCACTAGCTTCAATCACCGTAGTCAGGACAGTTGTTTTGCCTTGACGGTTGCTTTTTTCCAGTTCTACTAAAATTGCGATAAATTCCTTCATTTTTTGGATAGTCGCCTTTTAGGTCAAATTAATTTGTCTAGGGTAATGGGCAAAGAACGAACGCGCTTGCCAGTGGCATGATAGACCGCATTGGCGATCGCCGCCGCTACGCCTGTAATGCCAATTTCGCCAATTCCTTTAGCGCCAATTGCGTTGATATGGGGGTCATTTTCTGCCACAAAATACGCTTCAATTGCTGGAATATCAGCATTGACTGGTACGTGGTACTCGCCCAAATTGGGATTGACAATACGCCCAGAACGGCTGTCAGTTATGGTTTCTTCCAACAGCGCCATGCCGATCCCCATCGTAATCCCGCCGATTAATTGGGAATTTGCGGTTTTTCTATTCATAATGCGTCCTGCGCCGAAAGCTCCTACAAAGCGGGTTACAAGAACTTGACCAAAATCGGGATCGACGCGCACCTCGGCAAATTGCGCGCCAAACGAGTGCATTGAGTATTTTTTATTTGCTTGGTCAAACTTGGCATCAAAGCTGGCTTCTACCATTTTCAAATTATTGCGTTTGAGAATTGATGCGTAGGTTTCGCTTTTAGTGCGATCGCTCTTTAAAAATATCTCGCCATTTTCTATCGCAATGTCTGTTTCGGGGATGTTATAAAGGGGTGATTTTCTATTTGCACGAGCTATGGCTAATACTTTCGCGCGGACTGCTTGCGTCGCGCCCTCAACCGCCGTTCCAACCGAAGAAATTGTTGCCGAACCGCCAGAAACTGGCGCGCGCGGCATTTCTGTGTCGCCAAGCTCAAATCGCACCCGTTCGACAGCAACTCCCAACACATCAGCGATCATTGGTGCTAAGGCGGTTGCCGTACCCGTACCCATTTCGTGCGTTCCGCTTTGGACAATGACGCTACCATTAACCATAATTTTGGCTACCGCACTAGCAGGAAAGTGAAGCACGGGGTAAGTAGCGCTTGCCATTCCCATCCCTACGAGATACCGACCGTCGCGCATCGAACGCGGTTCTATGTTGCGCCGCGACCAGCCAAATTTTTCCGCCCCAAGCTGATAAGATTCTTTGAGTGACTTACTCGACCAAGGCAACTTGGTATCGGGGTCGGTATCTGCGTGGTTACGCAGGCGCAACTCAATCGGGTCTAGTTTTAACTCGTAAGCAAGTTCGTCAAGGGCAGATTCCAGGGCGAAGGTTCCCGAAGCTTCACCAGGGGCGCGCATAAACGTAGGCTGACCCTTGTTTAGCCGCACGACTCGTTGCGAAATTTGCATATTTTGACAGGCATACATCATGTGAGTAGCCTTTGTGAATGGTTCGACAAATTCACCAACTGGTTCAAGGCAAGTATCGGAAATACCTTGATGGGCTAGAGCCGTCAACTTGCCGTCGGAAGTAGCCGCTAAGATAACTTTTTGCTCAGTTTGCGCTCTGTATCCAACGCCTGTAAACATTTCCGGGCGTGTCAATACTAACTTTACTGGACGACGCACGTAACGAGCGGCGAGGGCAGCTAGAGGGACGTGCGCCCACATCGTACCTTTACAGCCAAAGGCTCCACCGATAAATTTGCAGACAACGCGGACGTTTTTTTCAGGAATACCAAAAGCTGTCGCTAGAGTTTTGCGCGTGCCAAAAATATTCTGTGTAGCATCGTAAACAGTGAGGCGATTTCTTTCCCAAACGGCGGTTGTAGCGTGCGGCTCCATTGGGTTGTGGTGTTCGGTAGGTGTGGTATAAGTTTCTTCAACTCGTACTTTCCCTTCAGCCAAACCTTGCTGAAAATTTCCACGTACCGTATCTGCTGGTTTCCCCAATATTTTGTCTTTAGGCATAACTGCTTGCGATCGCAGCTTCTCCATCTCAGTTAGAGGGGGTTGTTGGGCGTAAGTAACTCGTACTAATTCAGCAGCGTGGGTGGCACGTTCAAAGGTATCGGCAACAACGACACCAATATATTGACCAGCATGATAAATATTACTATCGCTCAAAGGGATGCGGCTTTCGGCTGCACCTCCTCCGGCGGTAAAACCTGGCATGGCATTAAGTTTTGGTGCATTGGCGTGGGTAAGAATAGCGAGAACTCCTGGGGCTTTTTCTGCGGCACTAAGATCCATACTTTTAATTTCGCCACGAGCAATTTTACTGCCAATTAAAACTGCGTAAGCGAGATTCTTTTGCGGATATTCTGCTGAATATTGTGCTGTCCCCGCGACTTTTTGGCGACCATCAACCCGATCCATTGGCTTGCCTGTTACTGCATTGGTCGTATCTGCTTGATTCATACTGCCGTCCCCTCTGTTGCTATAGTTAGCGATCGCACGATTGCCCTTTTTGCCAATTCCACTTTAAAAGCATTGTGTTTGTAACCTTTTGCCCCTTTTAAAGTTGCTTCCGCCGCCGCTTGAAAAGTCTGCTCGTTGGGTTTTGCACCAACAAGAATCTTCTCTGCTTCTACTGACCGCCAAGGTTTATGCGCCACTCCTCCCAATGCCATCCGCGCGTTGCGAATCGTACCGTTATCGATATCGAGGGCAGAAGCCACTGAAACCACCGCAAACGCATAGGATGTTCTGTCTCGAACTTTGAGGTAATGCGAATTTTCAGCAAAGCTTGAATTGGGCAGATCGACCGCCGTAATTAGTTCGCCTGGTTGCAGTGCGGTCTCAACTTGGGGTGTATCTCCAGGTAAGCGATGAAACTCCGCAAAGGGAATTGCGCGATCGCCTTTTGCTCCCGACACCTGTACCACCGCATCGAGGGCTGCTAATGCCACGCACATATCAGATGGATGAGTAGCAATACAACTATCACTCGTTCCTAAAATTGCATGGATGCGATTGTACCCTTCAATAGCGGCACAGCCAGAGCCAGGTTGACGCTTATTGCAAGCTGCGGAGGTATCGTAAAAGTAGTAACAGCGAGTTCTTTGCAGCACATTTCCCCCAACCGATGCCATATTTCGCAGTTGCGGCGATGCCCCAGCAAGTAAAGCTTGAGACAGTAACGGATAGCGCGTGCGGATCGCTGGATGGTTGGCTGTATCGCTGTTTTTTGCCAGCGCCCCAATTCGTACACCGTTAGCTGTGGGTTGAATTTGCGCCAACTGTATTCTCGTAATATCAATTAGGCGGTCTGGTTGTTCTACGCCTTCTTTCATCAAATCGAGGAGATTTGTCCCCCCAGCGATAAATTTTGTCTGGCTACTAGCTGACTCAATGGCCGTGCTAGTTTCAGTAGCACGTAAATAAGCAAATGGTTTCATAGGAAAGAGGAGTTAAAAGGACAAATAACCTGTTTACGTGGCTTGACTTACTTCCTGCACTGCCGCCACAATGCCAGGATAAGCACCGCATCGACAAATATTGCCACTCATGCGTTCGCGAATTTCTATATCGGTCAATTCAACTTGTCCTTGCTTTCTGACATCTGCCGTCACTGCGCTTGCTGTACCTGCTTTGGCTTCAGCGATAGCACCCACTGCCGAACAAACTTGACCGGGGGTACAATAGCCGCACTGAAAGCCGTCATGCTTGATAAAAGCTGCTTGTACGGGGTGCAGTTGGTTTCCCTGCGCTAACCCTTCAACGGTGGTAATTTCTACGTCGTCGTACATAACTGCTAAGGACAGACAGGAATTGATACGCGCTCCGTTGACTAATACAGTACAAGCACCGCATTGACCGCGATCGCATCCTTTTTTCGTTCCCATCAAACCCATGCGATCGCGCAGCGCATCTAGTAAAGTAACGCGCGGTTCTATTTTTAGATTACGTTTTGTGCCATTGACTTGCAGCGTTACATCGACTAATTCTGGTGCTTGAGTTGGTGCGCTCTGGCGACGAGGACTTGTTTGCGCCCAAGTTTTGTTTGTCAAATTCCCTAACACAGCTACTACTGTACCGGAAATCATTATTTGCCCAAACCGTCGGCGTTTTAACCTGATTCGCATATTTGCACATTTAAAATGATTTAATTTGAGCGCAAAAGTAAAGAAGTCATCCTTTACTTTTTACTTATACCTGGGATTTAGGGAAGATTTTAACTTAATAAGTTAAATACGCTCATCGCAAATTGGGAGGAACTTCTTTGGGAATAGTCCACAAGTAGATAGTAGAACCTTCTTTTGTTTGCACTGTTCGCTCTGGTTTCCACTCGCCCATGTCAAAGTCATGAGACACAATCCGAGTACCAGGCTTGAGTTGCTTAAACAACTGAGGTCGCAGCCTCACATTTAGTTCGGGTAGAAGGTAAAGCGTTACAACGGTTGCTTGACTAATATCGGTTGCAAACAAATCCTGGTTGAGAAACTTAACGCGATTGCTTACTCCAGCTTTTTGAGCATTAGCATTAGCCTCTTGAATGCGTTCGGGGTTAATATCTATACCAAATCCTCTAGTCCCAAATCTCTGAGCGGCGGTAACAGGAATCCGTCCATCACCACTACCAAGGTCATAAATTACGTCATTTTTTGTCACTTTGGCTAATGCCAGCATCTCGTCTACAACTTCCTGGGGTGTGGGTACATATATTACATCTGGTTCGCCCAAAGGAGTTTGAGTAGTGGTCGGAGTTTGACTAATTTGAGCATTACTTTGGCTTAATGGGACGCATCCAGCAATCCCAATACTTGTAATTGATACCAGCAAACCTATTGTGCGTTTAAGTTGCATGATTTTTACCTCTATATAGTATTAAGCCCTAACTTGGTAGTTTTTTTTGTATCCCGCAGCAACCGAGCGTAAGGTTCTAAACGAGTCGCTGAAGCATTTATTCTATGTTTGATGAGGAGTCGTTTAGCGATGATTTTAAACAATCTATTTTCGTATCCACCTTGCTTAAAGTTACTGTTGAGGCAGCAAAAAAATCAATGTATTCTTCTACAATCGCCACAATTTCGTTATAGATTGCGTGAGGCTAGTAAAAATTTATTGGTTGATTCCATTGCGCCTGCTTAATGGGAGTTTTCAACTCCATAACAGTTGCTAAAGTTTGATATAACATTTCAGACATTGCTGAATTCAGATATGACTTTCCCTTTTTGCATCCCACCCTTGTTCTCCTCGTCTCCTTTTCTCCTTGTCTCCTCATTAAAAAACCACTCATGCGCGTCATGTCATGGCTAAATTTGGTAGTTGTGCTTATGTTAAGAGCCACCGATAGGATATTCAATGCCTAAACCTCGCGTTTAATTGCCTAATCCTCCAACCCAAAATTTTAAAATTGACGATCGTTCGCGCATTGCTTGAACAGTGCAACAATCCTCAAATTATTGTTTCAATTTTTGCAACTGTTTAACCAAAACTTGTAAGTGCAGGTTAGGCTAGACCAAAAAATGGCTCCTAGTGTCCGCATTTATGACCAAAGAATTAGCAATTAAAACTTGCGGACTGACTAAACGCTTCGATCGCTCCATTGCCGTTAATGATGTTGACTTGGAAATAGCCGTAGGTGAAGTTTACGGGTTGATTGGCCCAAATGGTGCGGGAAAAACCACTCTAATTCGGATGTTGGCGGCGGCGGAAGAACCGACAATTGGGGAAATTTATATTAATGGCGAAGTCTTATCATTAGACCAAAGCAATTTTTTACTTAAACGTCATCTTGGCTACTTACCCGATAATTTCCCTTTATACGACGATTTGACGGTTTGGGATTATTTGGATTATTTTGCTCGTCTGTACCGTTTAAAAAATCCCCGTCGCCGTCAACGCCTAAACGAAGTATTAGAACTTGTCCAACTAACTAATAAACGCACTAGTCTTATTAGTACGCTGTCGCGGGGAATGAAACAGCGCCTAAGTTTGGCACGAACGATTATTCACGAACCAATTTTACTATTACTTGATGAGCCAGTTTCGGGATTAGACCCGATCGCACGGCAGCAGTTTCGAGAGATTATTAAAGTATTGCGAGAATCTGGGATGACTATCTTAATTTCGTCTCACGTCCTTAGCGACTTAGCAGAACTTTGTACATCAGTGGGCATTATGGAGTTGGGCTATTTAGTCGAAAGTTGTAATTTAACCGATCTTTACCAACATCAAAGCCGCCAACAGATTGTTATATCAACTTTAGAAGACTTAGAAGCCCTCAAAGCACAGCTAATCAAACATCCATTAGTTGAGGAATGGGAAATTGTCCCGCAAACCAATAGTATGCGAGTTTACTTTACAGGCGGAGTCTCTGATAGTGCAAAATTATTGCGCTCTTTAATTAATACTGGCATTCCAATTGCAGAATTTCATTGCGTTCAGGAAGACTTGGAAGCTATTTTTCTCAAACTCGGTCACAAACAACCATCTTAAGCCAGTTTTTGTCTCCAGCTAACAAACCAAATAAGAGAATTTTTATGCAGAAAATAGACTGGTTAGATCCTCTAGGCGATTGGAATCCGCAGCTATTAAGAGAACTCAAGGGACGACTCAAATTAGGCAATTTAATTTTGGCGATCGCCCTATCCATCTTAGGGCAGTTTTTGTTATGGGTGTCTTTTCTGATGCGTATGCCACACCCAACAACAGACCTTACCAGTTATAAGGGGAGTTTTCCTACTAGCGATCTTTACTGTACGGGTTTTATTGCTTATGGCAACGATCGCAATTGTCTTGTAGATGCGACAGGCAATTTGCTTGTAGATTGGCAAAGATGGTCGCTGGACTTATTTTTAGTGTTAAGTATCATCGGCATATTTAGTTTATTGGTAGTCGGGACTTATTTGCTGATTGACAACTTAGTTCAGGAAGAACGCAAAGGGACGTTAAACTTTATCCGTTTAAGTCCGCGATCGCCACAAAATATTTTATGGGGCAAAATTTTAGGAGTACCAGTTTTACTTTATATAGTTGCCCTATTAGCTGTCCCCTTGCATTTGGGGGCTGGATTGGCTGCGAATATTCCTTTAGTTCGGATTTTGAGCTTTTATGGCGTATTAGCTTTTAGTTGCTTAGGTTTTTATAGCTTCGCTCTACTCTTTAGCCTAATTAGTTTGGGTGTATTAAGTAGATTTCAGGCTTTGTTAGGGAGTGGGATAGTTTTTCTAGTTATTTTAGTTGGTTCGCGTAGTGCAGTTATTGGCGATCCTACGGATTGGTTAAAGATTTTTTCTCCTACTTTAATTCTTCAATATTTAATTGCAGCAACGGGCATACAACCAACAAGTTTGTTTTTGAATTTAGAAATTCAAAAACTACAGTGGTTTAACTTACCTGTAGGTATGGGTATAGTAGGTGTCACTAGCATTTTGATATTGAATTACAGCTTGTGGACGTACTGGAGTTGGCAAGCTATCCAACGCCGCTTTCTTAGTCCTAGTAAAACTATAGTTAGTAAACGTCAAAGTTATTTATTGGTTACTTGCTTTGAAATAATGGCTTTAGGCTTTGCTATTTATGGCGAACCCACCAAGACACCCCATGACTTTATCTCCGCCTTTTTAGAAGACTTTCGCACCTTACTTCTATTCAACTACGTGCTATTTTTCGGCTTAATCATTGTTCTTACTCCTCAAAAGCAAGCTGTATTAGATTGGGCGCGATACAGACAGCAAAAACCAAGTAGCCGTAAGAGATTATTCAGTTCGTCTTTGGTTCGAGACTTAGTGTGGGGTGAAAAAAGTCCAGCTATAGTTGCGATCGCGCTTAATGCTGTAATTGCAGGTATTGTTTTAATCCCCTGGGTTATGCTCGAAATGGATAGGAGCGATCGCTTGTCAACTTCGATGGCTTTAATTTTCAATTTATGCTTAATCGTAGTGTGTGCAACAATTTCTCAATTAGTTGCCCTT
>QQTW01000635.1_pt1 | contig 22523 bp, 22 predicted proteins | sample 1904831 | NCBI WGS metagenome assembly QQTW01 (sample SAMN09435610, study PRJNA476489) | Subsurface metagenome, whole genome shotgun sequencing project. | reverse complement strand
GATAAATGGTCACGTAGTCAGTAACTAGCGCATGTTGTGTGGCGTAGGTCACTAAACCCAATCTGAGGAATAGTACTCGTTGCCGTGATGACTAAAGCGTGCCTGCCGCCAAGACATATTATCTATAACAATTAGCGTTAGCATTAGCGTTAGTGTGTAGCTATCACCAAATCGCGTCAGCGTCGCGTTACAATTATCCGTTGTCTGGCTTTGCTTACCACAGCGTCACATGATTTCCTAAGTTCCCCGACTGACATTCACAGAATCCGACAAGATCATCATGCCTGGAATAGGGATGTCGAACGCGAAAAGAATCCTCGCTGACTCAAGCAGAGCTGTTCAGAATGGCGTCACGGTCAAATCCCCGCAATCTGCGAAAAAGCGCAAGCTCAATGGCGATGCTCCCCCCTTCAGCTCATCACAAGCTGGTCCTAATGGAATCAAGAGCAAATATGGGTCCAGTCAGCCAAAGAGTCAATTCGAGTCAGAGGTCTTGGAGAAGATGACCCAGGACATTCATGGCTTGAAGCAAACAAATGCAGAGAAAGATCAGCAGTGGCAGCGGCCAGGGCTGGATGACTTTGATGAGAAGAGAGACAGTCTTTGCTTCCAACAGATTGAATGTGAGGAGGGTACACTGCATGGTGGCAAGACTGTTTTAAAGCTCTTTGGTGTGACTGAGGTGGGATGATTGTCCTACTGGTCATTTCACTTTATGTGCTGACGTTTTGTAACAGACCGGTCATTCTGTGCTCCTACATGTCACTGACTTCCTACATTATCTCTATGTTGCGGCGCCGACAAGCTTTGTGAGGACCGATTGCGAACCATTCAAAGCCTACCTCGAAACAAAGCTGGCACAAAATTCGCCCGCCATCCATTCAGTCCAGATTGTGATGAGAGAAAATCTGTTTGGCTTTCAGGGCAATCAAAAAAATCCATATCTCAAAATCACAGTAACGGACCCAAAGTACATCAACAGACTAAGAACCGCAATAGAGAACGGAACGGGAAATTACAAGCACATGTGGAAAAACGTGGATGGTGGAATCATGACTTTTGACAGTATTCAGTATGTGTTGAGGTTCATGATTGATACAGGAATCTCGGGGATGTCCTGGGTAGAGGTTCCTCCACAAAAGTATACAGTCATGCCTCAGCGAGAACGTCTGTCAAACTGCCAAATCGAAGCATTCGTCCACTATCGCGATCTAATAGCTCACAGCAATGAGGGAGAATGGGCCAAAATGGCGCCTTTACGAATCTTGTCCTTCGATATCGAATGCGCTGGTCGCAAAGGAGTTTTTCCAGAGGCTAATCAAGATCCTGTTATCCAGATCGCAAATGTAGTGACACGATATGGAGAACCCAAACCCTTTATTCGCAACGTCTTTGTCCTTGACACTTGCAGTCTGATAGTGAACACTCAAATTCTTTCATTCGACGCTGAAGAAAAGATGCTCATGGCATGGAAAGAGTTCCTCGAAGAGGCAGATCCTGACGTTATCATCGGCTACAATATCGCCAATTTCGACTTTCCATACTTACTGGATCGAGCGAAGCATTTGAAGTTGCAAAAGTTTCCATATTGGACTAGACTGAAGAACGTGCAGTCCAGTGCAAAGGAAACCAATTTTTCTAGCAAGCAGATGGGAAATCGAGATACCAAGGCCACAAATACCAATGGAAGGATCCAACTTGATCTGCTGCAGCTAGTCCAGCGAGACCACCAACTGAGGAGTTACACACTTAACTCGGTGTGTGCGCAGTTTTTGGGAGAGCAAAAAGAAGATGTGCATCATACCATGATCACCGAGTTATTCAATGGAACACCAGACTCACGAAGAAGGTTGGCAGTATACTGCCTGAAGGATGCGTATCTCCCGCAACGGCTTATGGATAAACTGATGTGTCTGGTCAACTACACGGAAATGGCCAGAGTTACAGGAGTGCCTTTTAACTATTTGCTTGCGAGAGGTCAACAAGTCAAATTCATCAGTCAACTATTTCGGAAAGCTCTCGAACAACAACTCGTCATACCAAATCTTCGAAACGAAGCAACTGATGAGCAATACGAAGGTGCCACTGTTATCGAACCCATTCGTGGTTACTACGACGTACCTGTCGCGACCCTAGATTTTGCATCTCTATATCCAAGTATCATCCAAGCTCATAACCTATGCTATACCACCCTGCTCAACAAGACCAGCGTCGAGAAGCTCCATCTAAAAAAGGATGAAGACTACATCATCACACCGAACGGTGACATGTTCTGCAAATCACACATTCGCAAAGGTCTGCTCACCCAAATTCTAGAAGAACTTCTTGGTGCTCGAAAACGGGCCAAGAAAGAGCTCGCGGTGGAGACAGATCCTTTCAAGAAAGCTGTTCTCAATGGTCGACAGCTTGCGTTGAAGGTCAGTGCCAATTCAGTCTACGGCATTACTGGAGCAACGGTTGGCAAATTGCCCTGCCTCGCCATCGCTTCAAGTACAACTTCATACGGCCGACAAATGATTGAGAAAACCAAGGAAGAAGTTGAAAGCAAATACACCATCGCGAACGGCTACTCTCACGACGCTCAAGTCATCTACGGTGACACAGACTCTGTGATGGTCAAATTCGGCGAAAAGGAACTCAAAAAGACCATGGAACTTGGTCAAGAAGCGGCAACATACGTCTCCTCCAAGTTCATCGCGCCTATCAAACTCGAATTCGAGAAGATCTACTTCCCCTATCTGCTGATCAACAAAAAACGCTACGCTGGTCTCTACTGGACCAACCCAGACAAATATGACAAAATGGACAGCAAAGGCATCGAAACCGTACGCCGCGACAACTGCCGGCTAGTGCAGACCGTGATCGAGACCGTCCTCCGCAAAATCCTCATCGACCGCGACCTCGACGGCGCCCAAGATTACGTCAAAGAAACCATCTCTTCGTTGCTACAGAACAAGATCGACCTCTCCGTGCTCGTCATCACCAAAGCGCTCTCCAAGTCCGACTACACCGCCAAACAAGCGCACGTGGAACTGGCGGAGCGCATGCGGAAACGCGACGCGGGCTCCGCGCCCACGCTCGGCGACCGGGTGGCGTACGTCATCGTCAAGGGGGCGGGGGGGTCGAAAAACTACGAGAAATCGGAAGATCCGATCTTCGTGCTGGAGAACAACGTGCCGATCGACACGAAGTACTACCTGGACAACCAGCTGGCGAACCCGCTGGGGCGGATCTTCGAGCCGATCCTGGGCGAGAAGAAAGCGGCCTCGCTGCTGGCGGGGGACCACACGCGGTCCATCTCGGTGGCGGCGCCGACGCTGGGCGGCCTCATGCGCTTCGCCAAGAAGACGCTGACCTGCATGGGGTGCAAGAAGCCGCTGGTGTCGACGAGCGAGCGGGCCGGCGCCGTCTGCGCCGACTGCCGCCCGCGCCTCGGCGAGCTCTACACCAAGCAGCTGACGCGCGTCAGCGAGCTCGAGGTCCGCTTCGCCCGCCTCTGGACCCAGTGCCAGCGCTGCCAGGGCAGCATGCACTCCGAGGTCCTGTGCTCGTCCAGGGACTGCCCCATCTTCTACATGCGCATGAAGGCCCGCAAGGAGGTCGAGGAGGGCGGCAGGGAGCTCGGCCGCTTCGATGAGGATGTCGGCCTTTGGTAAGGCGAGGCGTCTTCGGTTTCCGAATTGTGGGGGGGAGTGGGGTTTGGTGGTCCGGTTCGGGGGGCTGCTTAGAAAGCGAGAGGAGCGGGAAAGACCTACTTCTTTTGTCTCTCTCTTTCCGATGCATGGAAGTTGGTTGGATAGGGCTTGTATACATAACGGACACTCAGCCGGCCGGCGCACTTTGGATCCATACCCTACTTTACTCGTCATATCATGAGTCAAACACTGGAGTTCTTCTCATTTATTTATTTTGGGTGCTCATCATTGTCATTCAATATCATTGCGTGTTTTTCTTCTCAGATACATCTCATCCCATCCATCCATCCATCCATCCATTAGTCAATCAATCACCCCCCCTCTCTCTCTCTCTTTCGGCTAAGTGGAGGTATCCGTATCAATATCAGTGTCGATCATAACAAGCCCATCTGGCACCAAGCCCGACTCGCACTCCACTTGCTTCTCACTCGCTCCCTTCGTTTGGTTGCTTAAGTGAGCGAGCGAGCAAGCGGCATGAAGTTGGGAAGTTTGTCCCAGAGTATATGTGTATGAGTGTATGCCTTCCGCCGCCTGGAGTGTGTCCGGGAGAGAAGTCATGTATGACCTTCCTCCGGTCCGGCAGTCAAAACCAATTAGAAGGCTCGCGTCGAATACCTCTCGCTGATATTCGCAGATGGACAGCATTAGCTGCCGTCTCCTGGCTTGCTTCGTGTTGTCAAGGCCTTACTCCAAGGTAGACAGAGACAACCCGAAATATGAGCAGTGAGAGGGCGCGCTGTGTCCTTCAGTCGCACCGGGTCATGCTCGCTGTCCTCTTGCTGATCCAGCTCCCCTTACTCTCCCCCCGCCAAGAGCTCATACAAAGTCGGCGGAATAGGAGAAACCCCTGAATTCTTCCTGCATAGCTTGTGAAAGTACTGTTGCTCATTCAAGTCAGCGCACAACGTCAAATATAGATGCGAGGTTTGGGGAGAAAAGGGAGGAGGACTTACCACTCTGCACTGGTGTCAGGACCGGCGTCACACTGGTGAACTCAGTATCGAAATTACTCGTGTCCTTCTCGTTCTTGACTGTCGGCTTGAATGGGGGCGGAACCCTCTTTTCATACACATCCTCCCAGTTCACTCCCCTGAAAAAAGCATGACTCATGATTTCCTGCGCATCTGTAGGCCCGGAGCCGAGTCTGTGTACTGGTTCACGAGTGAGTAGCTTCTGCAGAATTGAAACAGAGTCACGTGGCATGTGGATCGGGTAGAGTGGTTCATCGGCAAGGATGGCGTCGTAGATTTCATCCTCATCTTCACCGCGGAATGGGGATTGTTGAAGAAGCATTTGATAGATCAACACGCCGAATGCCCACCAATCGACAGCACGACCGTATTTCTTATCCAAGAGAATCTGTTGCAGAATGTTAGTCGACGATCCTCGAGTAAAACCCAGTTTTCCATCTCACCTCTGGTGCCATAAATTCAGGCGTTCCGCAGAACGTTGATGTCGTCGAACCATACCACATGTCCTCCTTGCAGAGACCGTAGTCTGCGATCTTGATGTGTCCATCCAGAGTCAAAAGGATGTTGTCGAGTTTGAGATCTCGATAAATGACCCCATGCTCATGAAAGTATTTGAGTGCCAAGCAGACTTCTGCAGCATAGAACTGTGCTCGTTTCAAGCCAAATTGGCCACGTTGGATGTGGAGCATTAGATCACCTCCTGATATGTACTCCATGACGAAGTAAACCCGTGTCTCGGTCTGGAAGCATGCATGTAGATTGAGGAGGAAAGGATGTCGCTTCTCGTTGGCAATAAGGAAGACACGCTTTTCTGACTTGGTTGATTCGACTTCATCATTCTCAATAATGAATTCCTTTTTCAGTACTTTGATAGCATATAACTGCTTGGACGCTTTCGTCTCGGCAAGCATGACTTTACCAAAATTTCCTTTTCCAAGGACAGCCAGGAAATTGAAGTGATCTAGGCCAATTCTTCGGCCAGATCCTTGAGCACTTGCTGGAGAGGTTTCTGGCTTCGCCACGATTGCCTGTTGAGGCGGTGCCTGATGTTGTGCTTGCGGTGGTGGTTGTATGCGAGGTGGTTCTATGCGAGGGGGGTACTGCTGCGGCATGGGCTGTTGTCGAGGAGCTGGGGGTGGTTTGTTAAATTTTTCATAGGCGGACGGATCATACGAGGCGATATGTGGTTGTGGAGCAGTGCTTTGTCGCTCATACGCCGCCGCCGGTTGCTTCGCATAATTTTGTACTGAGCTAGGCCTGCCAGCAGCAGCACTGGCAGCTAGAATCGCATCATTCGTAGAACCTGTTCGCGGTGCCTGTGGTCTGATAGGCGAAGTGGGCTGCTGAAACGACTTGGCGGCAGCGCTCCTTGCATCCATCGAAGGCTGCTTTGGTTGGTGATCCATACCTCCAGCATCATAAATCTGTCTCGGAAGCTGAGGTGCTGCGGCATCGTAGGAGAGACTCGTTCCACTTGAAGCACTGGACGGTAAAGCTGATGGTCTTCTTGACTCTGGTCGTAATGTCTTCCCACTAAGGCCCGAGCCTGAAGTTATGGAAGATGTTTTGTTGTGATTCTTGGTCCTCTGTATAGTCTCCAGGATTTCATTTGCAACAATCATGGACATGCCACAGAAATCGGGAACCAAATGAGCACATTGCTGATGGCAAGTCAACCCACATTCTGGACCAAGGTCAGTATGGTGAATCAATGGTTACAGGCACACTAGCTTACCTGAGCACTTTTTGGCATTCTTCCTTCCAATAGGCAGGAGATAACCACAATGGCAGCACCAATTTGCTCCAATATTGGAGAAACCTTCGAAACGATGAGGGATGCGATGATTGATCTTCTCCTCGTCTGGATCGGTCTCGTAATTCGCTTTGCTGATACATTTCGTCACGACCTTCGGATAGCATTTCTGATGGCAGGTATATTTGCAATCAGCACATTGCATTCCGGCAGCATACTTCAAGAATTCTCCACAAAGTGCACAGCGCATCACATTGTAGAACTGCTGCTTGACAAACTTATGGCCCTGTTTCTCATGTACTTCTTCCTTCTTCTGCCGAACGGCACCTTGACGATTCAGCCCAATATCGAATGGTCGGCGAGCACCCATCTCCTTTTGGAAGCTCATTGTTAGATGGATACGCCCTGCAGGCTCTAGCGAGAACCATGAGTCGATCATGGCAGCATTGGAAGACTGCTGAGGCCCGGATGGGCCAAGTGCCATATTCTGCCCAGCAACATCGCCAGGGGGCATAAATTGTGTCTGTGGAGCCTGAAATTGGCTACCGGGCTTGTTAGGACTTCCACCATTGGCCATCTTATCAGCCGAGACCCATCCGTTTTGTTGGAATTCAGATTCGATCTTCTTCCGTCTCATTTCCTCTGCGATGTCCGAGATCCGTACCCAGAGAAAGCCAATAGGAGTAGGTCGATCACCTGATTTGTCATAGACGGTAAGTTCAATCTCGTTCGCCTTGTCGATATCGATATTGAAGGACTCCTCGGTCCATCTGTCCGTTCGCGTGGCTTTTGTCTTCGCTCGCACATTGTCCTCCACCTTCATGATGACGAAAGTCTCCGGTCCACGGGAAAATCTGGAAGATACTGCGTGATCCACATCCCGTACCGCATGAATGCGCATCTGCAGGTGACCTGTCAATGGCTTCCGCATATTCGGGGCATTTAAGCTATCGTCTGCGACATGTAAGCTCACTGCCCCTGAGTAAATTTGTTCGAAGCATCTTACCATCGCCGGCATCGTCCTCGCCGATACCGACATGCAAATCTGCATACCGCTTAAGTGCTTGTTGTAACAGCTGGATCTTCTGATTGCTCTCTATCCGTCTTGCCTCTGCATCTGCTCGACTTTTTCGGTCACCCTCATCCTGATATAATCGAACCATCTTCTCGATTCCCGCCTTATATTGCTTTTCCACACTCAACTTAAATTCCAATTGTGAGAGCATAAGTTGGATTTTGGGGCCTAGGTAAGGCGTATCGTACTTGATAAGATCTGGTATTGGTCAGCGACTGCTATGACATGCTCAGATAACGGCTGTTGGATCCTACCAAGCTTAGAGAAGTTGGGTCGTGCTTTGGGCACAGTTTGAAAAGGCCCAGGGTCTGCAAAAGGAGCTCTTGGTGGCATAGAACCGGTGCCAGCACGACTATATCCGCCTGGACCAGGATCACCATAATCTCCATGGTCCTCACCTCCATGAGGTCTTCCGTTCGGATTCTTAGGCGGCGGAGTAGGTCCAGGGCTTCCGATTGTGGATCTTCCCTGTTGCTGAGAATATTGTCCTTGACCACCGTGTTGTGGTGGTGGTGGGCCGCTGGGCTGCATTTGTAATTGCAGAGTGCGTAGTCTTTCTTCAAGATATTCGATGTTCTTCCGACCTTCGCGAATAGATGTATCGGCTTTGGCTTGTACGGTTGCATTGTTGGTTGCCCTCTGCATACTGGAGGCCGCGTGCATGAGTGCCCTCTCGCGGTCGATCTTGCGGTAGATCTCCGCCATGAGTCTATCCTGATCCGAAGCCATGATTGCAAGTGAGCGATAGGCTAGGAAGGGATGATGCTCGGAGGTCTATCGCGGGTTTCGTAGAGCGATGCGTATCCAAGGTTGTCGTTGCGGGAGCACAAGCAGGGGATTTGTCTGCAGATGGATGGTGGGGTCAACGGATAAGTGTCAATACGGAATTTGATGAAGGACTGTATCGCGTTCATATGTTCAGATGGCGCTTGTCCTGTGTTCTGATCGAGGGACTGGTCAGAAGGATGCGTAGGGAGTATACAAGTAAGTGAACATGTGCACCAGAGGAAGGATCCCTTATAAGCGTATGCGGTCACCAAGTTGTTTGTTGCTGATTAAATACTTACTCTGCTGCGTCAGTTGCACCGCCACGCGGCTTGAAAAAATCCGGGGAAACAGAACGAATGCAGAAAAGGAATGAAGCATCTAGAGGTGGTCTTCAAGGCCCAACAGCAGCTGAAAGTCAGTTGGGGGAAGTGGTCTGATAGGCTGTCCGGGTTCTGGAGTCTGGCATCTGGCGACTGGCATCTGGCATCTAGCAACATGGTGTGAAATATTAAAAGCTATCAGGTGACTCGAAGGAGGAGGATGCCATCAACAGGCTTGGCCCAAACCAGGTGACAGCGAGAGTGAGACCTCCAGATCCGCTTTCTCGTGATGGACTTCTACCTTCCTTTGAGCCCTGAGCTTCAGCCTATTCAACTCAGCGCACCTGGGATGGAAATGGGAGTGGCTGATCACGAAATGAACCACGAGATTACACATTGCCTACTGTCTAAGACACGATTTTTACAATCCATTCTCCCACGGAGTATCTATCCAATTAAACTCGTCGCCACGCTGAGAAGCCTCATAACTTTAGCCCTCACTGCAAATGCGACCTCTGTTTCTATAAGGCACGACCATAGTACTCCCTCGCTCAATATACCATGTGGTAGACTCTCAGGTCTATGTCGCGCAAGATTCTTGGCTCGGCCTCTCATGAGATCCGGATGTCAAGCAAATGTCTGACTGGTAGTTAGCTATGTGTGTACCCGATCTCAGGGCTGGTGGGCTTACCACATTCACCGCCTGGATGAGGTTGGGGTGATTGGTAAAGGTCACCACGAGGGTCTTCCCATTCTCGTCGTAGTACGGGTGAGGCACAGCGGCGTAGATAGAGCTGCCATTTGTGATCGGTGTTGCCTGATAGAGCGTAACGGGGTCTGACCAAGGGCCAGTCGGAGTGTACGCGACTTTGGCTAATACCTTGTTGTTCATCCAGTTGTCTCGAAAGGTCAGCAATGAGATCAAGGCAGAATTGCCTTCGCCGATCACTCACCCGAATATACAAACATGAAGCAGCCATAGTAAGTGGACCAGATGACCTGGCCTTGGTTGATCTGCCAGAATACCCCTTCTTTTTCACCAAAATTGTACAGCCGATCGCTCTGCCACGTCTTGCCGTTCCAATACTGGTAGCAAGAAAGATCGGTTGCCTTGTGCCACAGTACCCGAGAGACATATACGTATGGTGTTGCTTTGGCATGCCCATATGCATAAATATGCTCGCCAGACCGTATTGCTCCAACATCTCCATACCAAGGCTCGGTCTCACCATCCCACCAATATTCCGAAAGTCGCGTCACTCGTGGAATGGGTGGGTAGTCGTTGGACATGCTGACTGTTGCAACTCCAGCACCCACAAGGTGGTTTTCACCGCCTGGTCGATGGTTTTTCAGGAAATAAAGTATTCCTGCGAACGTGAACCAGTAATCAGGGGTTAAAAGGGAGGTGTTTGATTACCTTGCCCTGGGCTGGTCTCTACCACATTGGTGATGCCCATAGCGCATTCCGCGGCATCTTCCCCATATTTCCTTTCAATTGGGCAGAACTGGCCAGGATATCCTTCGTCATTTAGACCAACGTCCAGAACTTCCAGTGGATTGTGGGTGGCGTAGGCCATTGAGTCACTAGTCATACCCCTCCAACTGTCTGTGTAGTTGGCATCGCTGTACATTGTATCGCCGTAGGTAAGCAGAACATGGTTGCCGATCTTGCCCTGAAAACCCAAGTCTCGCTTGACAGATGTCGTCGAGCTGCGGACGTTCCCTAGAAGCTCAGCCCGAGCAACTGAAACCGGCAGTTGTCCTCTTTTGCAGTGTTTTTGAACAGGACCAGCCTGTGAGTGTGTGATTAGATCCAAGGAAAGGTAGATAACGATAGTCCAATACATCTTATAGTTGGGTAATGAAAGAAGGTCTGAAGAACGAGTGCAGGACGGTGTGATAAGAATATACATCCTGCAAAGGAGGAAGAACAATATATAGGCTGAACAGATTTGTGGCAAAGCGGCGATTTCATTTTTGTGACCTGAACAGAGAGCTGTTCACAGAATAGTGGACGGTGAATGAGGGACATGATTGCCGAGCTATTGTTGCCTGCAATATTGATGCATCGGTTTTCGATGTTGCAAAGCACTTTCAATAGGCTGCTCTGAATATAGAAACAGACCAACATTCCGGACAGAGAACTTCCGTGGCCACAAGAGCAGGGTCGATATGCAATCACCGAGTCTTGTATCACCACTCTATGATCTTCGATAGCGAACTTACGACAAAGAGGATGTCCTCCGCAACTATTGTTTCCAAAGGTGCTGAACAGCGGTGAAGCAGTTGTTCGATCCTAGCTCTGCAGCATTTTGGAAGTGGTAGGCATGCACCGAGGTCAGAAATGAACGATTGGCTTTTCCTGTTGCCGGTTGTGCGACTTCGGGACTCGTGGAAGATCTTGTACTTCCCAGATCGCCGGTCCAGGTCCATGGTGTCGGGTCTTGGGTGAAGTACAGCTCGATACAGGTTGAAATATCAAGTCTCAAGAGCTCTGGTGGCTCAGGTTGGTGCTACCTTTGGCTGAGATCTAGATTTGAAGGGAAAGGGGGAGATATCCGTTCCACCCAAGGAAGTGAGGAAAGTCGAAATGTGATCATTTAGCGTTGCTGGACACGTTACCTACCTCGCTGACACAAGAATGCATAAAGTATCTGAGCCTCGCAGTTGCGCCATCTCAGATACCGTCCAAATGGAAGGTGTGAACACACACACCCAGCTACTGTAGTAGTAGAGTAGGATCATGGCTGGTGTTCCGCCAGACGGAGTTTAGTGCCGGCAGAATTACGGCAATCGGCTTAATCAAGTACTACTAGTAGCTGGTCCATTAGGGACAGTGGCGATCAATACTAGTACATTGTGCTATGTACCATTTTATTCTGGATGTTGGATGACCTTTCGCAAGAGCATCCATATATGCGATTTTTTCCTGTTCTCGCTATTCTCGTACAGTTGCAAGGTTCGGCTTTGCTGGAGATAGTGCTCAAATGAGGGCCTTTGAATCATTGATGGTCAATATCTTGAGGATGATAGTTTGTGGAGATGTCGATGGAGCTGTGCTCAAGTGTGTGCATAGATCGCAGGTCTGATAAACACACTATAATAAATGAGATCACCACCACCACCACCACAGTATATGCAATATTTGATGAGGAATGAAATCACCGGTCCGGAAATAATAACTCCAGCACATTGGTAAGCAAAAATAAAGTGAGCCTCGAGCAATGCTGTTCTGTACTTGGCGGCTCCTCTGGTGACACCTTGAAAAGTCACCCACTTCAGTTCCCTGGCGCTATTTTCGAAGTCCCAGATAGCCCCACCCAAGAGAAACCATACCAGCCAAGACTCACTATCATGGAATCAGGTAGAAGCGTGACCATTGCATACCTTTGCTGACCATTGCAGTGGCGAGCAGTGGTACGACGGTACCCCCAACGCCATAGTTGCCGTGCATGAAACCCAGGATGGCAGCTCCTTTCGCAAATTTGGCACAGAAGACATTTGTCATTGTGAGATGGACAGCCACTCTGAATCCAACAATGGAGGAGCTCATAATCTCCACATGGAATGGTGGCTTGCAAATGATAGCAATGAAAGCAAAGGCGCTCAAGCTGCTAGCAATTATATAAGCCAGCGCCCGCCCAGATCGGTGTTTGATAGCTTGTACCAAGGGACCAGCTAAGATGAAGCCCCCCGCATCATTAATGACACAATAGCGTAGCCGGTCTTGTAGTTCTGTCACAAGTATGGGATGAGCGCACGAGGAGCCCGAGCCATAATGCCGTCGGTGAAGTACATGAGGCAGTTGGCTCCAAATCCCGGTTTGTTCATCGATCAATTGGAAGCACTGATGACTGGACCCACCGCATGGCCTGTCCTAGGAGCAGAAGGACTGCTCTGCTCGAGTTGTCTTGGTGAAGCTGATGGTATTGATGACCTTTGATGCGCGACTTAGTATTGCTCAATCAGTCAGTTCATTTTTTACTGCGCCTTCCGGTCTCGCTTAATCTCCAAGATTCTTCTCCATCCCCGTAGCGACCTTAGGAACGCCTTCAAGCCTTCGTTCTCCCCCTCATCATACGTTCATCATACGCTCCTAATAAGGGTGGACCGCCGGCACTGCACACCGATGTGGCGTCCTCGGAAACTCCGGAGAGATGAGGCCGAGGAGCTGCTTATTTGTGAATTGACCTGCTCCCGTCCGATGACGAACCGACCGAAGTGTACGCAACCACTATGTGCGTAGAACAACCAACAAAGGAGACCTATTGTAGGCGCACACCGGTCCTACTCTGATGCCGGCAGCAATGTCTGGCGGGTAGGGAAACGGCCTGCACAGCTCCTCGACCCTTTCAGCCACTTGCTCCTAGGATGCGCCATGCCACTGATTCCTTCGCCCAGCGACATGCTTCGATGCTCATTTCTGGAAATCCAGATTTATTTTCGATAGGAGGCTGGTAATCAGTCTTAGGGTGATCACGCAAGAGACCATTGCCCAGCAAATCAGCAGATAGACTGGAAGCTTCCGCTTTGCCAAGTGCGATAGTTACCCAATCAGTCGTTATCCCCTCTTTTGAGCTCCATCACTCTTGCATCTTACCCCCCAATGCTTTCTGCAGCCGAAAAGCCACTCTCAGTGCAGAAGCGCAGCGCTGAATTAATGCGGGTGGTACAGTGCGATTCTAACCGGTGTGTTGTTCATCCGAATGCGGTTGAAGCTTCAATAGATTGATTGTGAATTTGGGCACAAGCTCGTAAGATAGTGTGAGCAGCTCTGTCCCGCTGCTGCAAGCGTCTGGATTCAGAGGCAGATAGATTCGTTTCAATTCCTAAGTCGCTCTTCTTATCATAGGGTCTCCCGTCGACATCATGGACATATATCTTCATCTTCCCCCAACCGGTGCCATTCCAAAACACCAGCTGTTTTGGTAGTGGCTGCCGAGCAGAAGAACAATAGCATAACACCGGAACACTCACTATGAACGGATCCCCTGAAAGAGTCTTTTTGACTGGTGCGAGCGGCTTTGTGGCATCACACATCCTAGCAGGATTGCTGGACGTATTATTCTGGTTTCCATTTCTTGTTTTAGTGATTGAAATTTTCTTCTAGCTGACAGTTTGGCGTCACAGCGCGGTTATCTTGTGACAGCGAGCGTCAGATCCGAAGCAAAAGCTAAAGAGATCTTAGCTCTACATCCATCGTGGAAGACGGCACTCAGCTTTGCTTATGTTGCGGATGTTGGGGCTGATGGGGCCTTCGACAGCGTATTCAGCAAGTCAGATCCCGGCTTCACCTACATTATCCACGCTGCTTCGCCGGTCAGTTTCACTGTCACCGACTTTCAGAGGGATCTCATCGATCCCGCCGTCCGAGGGTAGGTCGATAAATTATGTTTTCTTTGTCCTAGGAAGGGCTGACCAGCATATCGAGAACTGTCGGGCTGCTTAAGGCTGCATATGAACTCGGCGGCTCTAGCTTGAAACGCATCATCGTCCTTGGTAGCACTGTCGCTGTTCTGGATTCCTTTCAGGATATGAGTGTACCCGGCGAAGACTACAACGAGAAAAATTGGAATCCGGTACAATACGTCATCCTTTCCCCCCGAAAGTCGAAAACAATGGTTTGCTGATTTCAAAATGCAGGTTACTGCTGTTCAAGCAATTGAATCTGGGAACCCTGTGCTTGGCTATAATGCATCCAAGAAGCTGGCCGAAGAAGCTGCATGGCGTTTCATGGAGGAGAACACACCTGGCTTCGATCTGGCTGTCATCAATCCAAACATCATAATCGGACCCATGTTGCATCCCGTTTCTGGTCCGAAGTCCGTCAACGAGACAAATACATTCGCCGTGTACAATTTTATGAACGGAGTATACAAGCAGATGAGCGGGCTCACCTTCCCCTTCTACCATTTTGTGAGTGATCCCCATCCTGTCTATCTTTTTTCGGTGGGCATAATGTGAAAACATAAGGGTGCTGATCGAGGTCTTTATGACTCCCTGTCAGGTTGACGTTCGTGACGTTGCTCTGGCTCATATGATAGCCTTGACAAGTCCGGCGGCCTCGGGACAACGTATTCTGCTGGTAGCAGGGTTGATTACGCCACAACTGGTGGTCAACGCTATTCGCCAACACTTTCCCGAGCTCAGAGAGAGGGTATTGGAGGGAGATCCGGAACGTATCTTGCCTAAAGGCATCGATCCGACAGGCTGGGATTCGACCAAGAGTACACAGATCCTGGGTGGGGATGATTGGAAATATACTCCGTTGGAGGTCAGCGTCGTAGACACGGTCAAAGACTTGCTAGCGCGTGAGAAGGAGTGGCAGACCTGAGGGTGACTTTTGTGAGTGATGAGGTACTGCGGTCTGGGTTTACCAGTCGCGTACGCCTTCTCGATACCTATCACATCATCTACCGCCCACCCGACATTGTAAGCCACGGTGGGTGAAGGCCCCTTAGCTATTGCTGCCTTCAGCACTCTGGCGTGTGATAGGACATACAGCGAAGATCAAAACCTCTTCTCACTTGAAACTAGCTGCGTGAACTCCTCAGGAAGTCCAGGAGTCCTGTCAGCTCAGTAGTAGAATCAGCTAAGGAGGACCCCCTCAGTCTTATTGGTTCCATAAGATCCACTCTTGGCACCGATTTACTCAAAACTAAGCACCGACTCTATTGCAAAAGATGCTCATTACAACCACTGCAGTCCATTGTGCTGAACAAGGATTCAAATTAAGACATGACCCTCCTGAATAACATCATTCTTCACAAGTGGCACAAATATCCAGAACTGTACTCGGCGAACAATGACGATCTCTGACTAATGCCCGCGAAGCATCATTTCATCTCATGGCTCTTACATAACACAGCACTGTCAATAGCATATCTGCGGTGCTTGGATTCGTAACAATTACGCAACAATGCCACCACCACGCCGCATCCTGCAGGCCACAGCTGAAGAAACCCTCACTCCACCACCAACCCTTCCACCAACACAGCAGATCGCGCGACTGATCAAAGCCGAGGGCAACAATCTCTATTCTGTAGAAACCGCGTCAGGCGACAAGTTGCTAGTGGAGCTGCAATCGCGCTTTAGATCTTCTATCTGGCTGAAGCGGGGCGGGTATTTGTTGATAGATACGGATCGGAAGGTGTTTGGGGAGAGGGAGAATAAGATTGATGGGGAGATTGTAAATGTGGTTCGGGAGGAGAAGAGGTGGAGGAAGAGGAGTTATTGGCCGGAGGGGTTTGGCAAGAAGAGGGTTGGAGGGAGTGGGAGTGACGGGGAGGAGGAGTCGAGGGTGGGAAGGATGCCGAGCTCCGATGAGGAGGATCTGGAGGAGGGAGAGGAAGAGAAAGATCAGGACGCTAGACCTTGAGAAGACGTGAAGGAATCCATTGCAGCAAGGGCCTGCAATATTCTCATTCTGCATGTTCCTTATGCTTCGCCTCCGTCTCAGCCGATGATGAGGTGATATATGGTCTGTCAGAGCCCCACCATACGGACGCAACGGCCAGGAGAAGCTGAAGGACAACTACTCCAGAGCTAAGATTCGTGCTTGGGTACGTCAACCAAGCCATCTCTTGCATCGCCCAATTCGCAAACACCCAGGTCGGGCCCAGCCTGGAACGCCAACACAAATATGGCGTTGCCCAAGCAATGTAGGCATAAAATTGATAATGCAGACTTCTGGCGCAGAGCAAGCCAATCGCCATGCTTCCAAGCATTGCATCCATCACGATAAGTGGTGTGATACTGTCCGAGACCTGCTTCTCAACTCTCACATTCCTGCTTCGAGTGTACTTCTGCACAAAGTCGATGATACCGGAGCTGGAAGGTCTCACCCATCGTGTATGGATGAAACAGAGAAGAATCCCTACATGAGCTCCCAAGAGCGAAATGGACAATTTGCGGGACAGAAACACATCCTCGCCAAGGAATCGCCAATTGACAGTCCATTTGAAGAGGAATTGTCGACCAAAGTCGAATGCACAGCTCAGATACTCTCGACTCTTGCCTTCGACGAGGAAAGGAAACGCACTCGCAAGCTAGACAGTCTCCAATTAGCGAATGCAGCAGCTCTAGGCGCTTATATGCCCGAACCTGTAGCTGTGGCACGAGCATTCCAGCTAATACCCCTTGGTTCCTCCCAGCACCTTGAAGCAGGATAGCCCCCACGGCTGGTGCGGCCAATAGCAATGTCATCTTCACTCCTAGACCGAAACACCAAATCACGGCGCCCATAACCCACCTGCGCCTCTGAAATGAGTATATTGCAATCCAGAGGCCCAATGTCGCCCATGCGTCGTTGAATAGCCTCAGAAGAAATATCGAGTGCAATCTTTTCGATAAGACAAGCGGAGCCAGTAGCCATGGCGGAGCATTGACTCTCCTATAGCATGCCAGTACGGATGCAAGCGTGACCAGGTAGAGGATAAGAAAGATGCCTTGCGCATGTGCGATATTCGTTCCACTGTCGGTAAGATAGTAGAGTGCTGAGTAAATGTATACATGGAATGCGGGATAGACCAGTGGACCAGTGTTACCCTTGATCAAGGTATAGTCGCGTTCACCGGCGTTGAACAGTCGGACTTGTTGCATGTAGGTTGTCCAATCGATCTCAGTATCTGAAAGGGCGACTCAGCTGGCAGATCACCACAAGAAGTGCAAGCGTGGGGGATTGTACATGGTATCTTCCAGATGATGAGACCGCCTAAGACCGCCTCGGCGACGAGGAGACCTGGAACGATCCATGATGAATGCCGTGTATTGGTGAGGATGTCGTGTACGACTTTCATGTAGGCATCCATCCACCTTAGTAATGGATTCGCGGATTGAAACAAAACTCAGTAGCGATATGGAGCTCCACGGAGTCTCAAAGGCCAAGACTCTTCTTCGTCGTGGATTTGAGGCTTCAGCTCAAGCTTCAGCCTAAGCTTCGCGTCGACATGGATAATGTCTTTTGCACAGTGCCCGATTTGATTTTGACTTCCAAGCAAAACCGCGCTGTGGTTTCCTGTTGTCACTGAAATGCAAATACTGTGGAAGTGGTTTGCCAGTATCTCGAACAAAGGACAATTGCTACTCTACTCCTCACGAAAGGAACACAACCTTGGTCCAATCGGAGAGGAATATTTCGCGCTCTGTAACACGTCTTCTCACCGCGTCGGTGTCAATTCCTCTCCTACCTGCATGTCCGCTATGGCCATCCGGGGACGATATCACCATTATTAGCCAAACAAGTTGCTTCCATGCCGATGTCATGTGCCCCGTGGGGAATGACGCCGGCCCCACTGCTAAGTAAGTAAGTATGCAAACCAGCCCTTGTAAACGCCATAGGGTCCCAATTCCTTCTGCTTTGGAATATGTCTTCTTCCACAGCTTCTTTCTTTCTCGACAACAATGGCATTCCGGTCGTGGAAGGTAGGAGTATCGGTCGCTGGACTTGTGGTCCTACTCTACTGCCTGCTACGGTCCCACGACAGGTATGATGTTGACTTCCATCATCTACGCAAGATGATTATAGCTTCCAGTCAAGCAGATGATGCAGGTGCGCAGGCATGCTCTAGGCTATACGCAAGCTTCTAACAATCATGCCTAGTTCTGTGTGGCACGGCTGATCCCTATGACTGGGAGTCATTTCCGCCATCCTGCAAATTGCGAGTGAAGACAGTCGCCGAAGGTGACTATAAAGACAATGGAGTTGTGCTTTCTGGGAACCAGAGCTGTATGGTTCGCCCCAGAAGGAATTTCCTGATACTGATTGTGTGCACAGTGCTTCCCTTCACCTTTGAACCTCTGCCCCTCGGTTCCGTAAGACCTTTAGGATGGTTGCGAGATCAATTACAATTGATGGCTGATGGCCTTCCTGGACACGAACACGACTTTTATCGGCTAGTCAAAAACAACCGGTGGCTGGGAGGTGATTCAGAGTATAGTCCCTTGAACGAGGCATTTCCTTACTGGTTTAACGGCCTCGTACCATTAGCTTACGCATTGAACGACCAACGGCTAAAGACGCAAGTTCTTGGAGCAGCGGACTACATCATTTCTCATCAGCAGCACGATGGCTGGCTTGGTCCTGAGACCCATTCTAGGAGTCGAAATTTCTGGGGAAGATATCCAGTGTTTCTTGGTTTGATACAGTTGGTTGAAGCAGAACAAGGGACGACGCAGGCTGGGACTATTGTTGCAGCCATGCATAGATTTGTCAACTTGATGCATTCGATGCTCTCGAACGACTATCAAGGCTACGTTTGGCACCCTGGCGATACATTCGACGAACAGTGGGGGCGATCCCGAGTTGCTGACATGGTCCTTGCTCTTCAATGGCTATACGAGAAATATCCTGAAGGTAATGAACGAAATATATCTGCATGTATGCAACGCTTCTACGAAGGGGCGTATGACTGGTCCTATTGGTATAACCGCGAAGACTATATTAAGCCGGACCTAGACACGCTTCCTGTGGGACTGACGAACTCATTGTTCCCTTACATTCACGTGGTCAACACTGGCCAAGGTCTGAAATCTGGTGCGGTCTTTTGGAGGCTGACCAAGAACGATGAGCTTCTCAACAGTACTCGCAAAGGTGTTAACCTCACCTTCACTTACCATGGAACGCCATCTGGAAGCATTGTTGGTGACGAGCGGCTGTCCGGTCTTAGCCCTGTCAGAGGCACGGAGCTCTGTGCGGTAGTCGAGACAATGTTCTCGATGAGCTATCTCTACCAAACAATGGGCGACAACAATTTTGCTGATAGATGCGAACGTGCAGCTTTTAACGCTTTGCCTGTCATGGCTACTGCCGATTGGTGGTCTCATCAATATGTCGCTCAGACCAATCAGCCGGTCTCCCACGAACTGGCCAAGTCACCGTTCTGGAATGTCAACAATCTTGGCCAGACCTACGGCACGGAGCCAAACTATCCTTGTTGCACCGTCAATCATCCTCAGGGGTACCCAAAGTTTCTGTCAGCCTCTTTCGTCCGTGATGGTGATTCTGGTATAGCTCACGCTCTTCTTGGGCCATCAGAAGTCCGAACAACCACTAGTAGAGGGGCCAGAGTCCACATCGTCTGTGAAACCAACTACCCTTTCAATCACCTCCTCTACTATACGGTTGAGGCAGATAAGGACTTTGCCTTTTCAATTCGAGTTCCATCCTGGGCGCTCGGGAATAAGTCCACTGTCTCGATCAATGGCGCAACTGCCTTCGCCGTGAGCCCAGATCTTCACTCTGGAATGCATACCATAGATATTACGGCTGGAAATACCGTTGTGGTCTATGAGCTTGTTGCTGACATTAAAGTCGAAAACAGAGCCAACGATACGGTTGCTGTGTATCATGGAGCCTTACAGTATGCCGTATCAGTTACTGGTAAGTACTTACCGCGACCACCTCAAAACTACCCTGAAGGTTCTGGAGCACCACCCGAGGCACGAGATTGGACGATCACACCAATGTCGACGTGGGCTGTCGCTATCGACCCTTCTTCGCTGCGATTCGTGTCTAACCGTAGTCGTGATGAGCCACTGCCAAATCCGGTATTTGCTGAGAGCGCTCCGCCTGTGGCCATATCGGCCCTAGCATGTGAGATCGAATGGGGTCTGACAGATGGCTACGCCGCCAACCCTCCGAAAGCTGGGCAACGGAATTGCACTGGACAACCTTTTACAATTATGATGGAGCCATACGGCGCTGCCAAACTGCACATGGCGGAATTGCCGACTGTCGATCTCTCTTCCAATACCAGTGCGCCTAACACGTCAGTTTGATCGTAGTTTTCTAGCGCAGGGGATAATTGTGTTGGATATAGCAAAAAATGTTATTCCACGAGCATTGGTAGAAGCCTCGTCTCTACCCGCTGAATAGCAGTTTGGATCATCCTACGATGAATAACGTGACTGACTGGCTTGTGCAACACACCCCGTTGGCAATAGTCCTAGCGCCAATATCCCTTGTCCACCAAAATCGCCAAATATTGATTGAGTCCAACTGAGACGGCCCAAAGGACAGAATCAAGCAATTTATACCTTTTGTAATGTTGTTTGAGCTCATTCACACCATTTCCATCTCCCGAATACTGCCAACATTACGATCTATTGTGAGACCAATAATTATGTTGCAAATGGGGGTGTGTTGCACATATCAGCTGGCCAGGTTAGGGTATTGACCAAAGTGCCGCCTTCCGGTGGCGTGTCACCGGTGTGATAAGTGTGACAACTTAGTGCCCCTGCTTGTCCCTTGACCAGTAATGCAGCGAGTCCCAGCGTCTCTTAGCCTGTGATGTGCACTTACGGCGCTTAAGGGCAGCGACTCCACTCTACGTAGTACAATCGTGACGATCACCGCACCGCCAAAGTCGGTTCACCTACGAACCCTCGAATACCGCGTCTGAGATACTTTCGTATATTGTTTGCAAAGCATTTCCTGATTTATCTTTGAATCCTCCTGACCTTATCAGGAGTCCTTCTCACCACTTGTCATTCTTCTCTTCGTACCCCACCAGCAATTGTCTTTACCTTGCCATCCCGGAGCTGGTGTGTAAAGGCATCACTTAGTCGACTGAGGACTCCCAGCAGTTCTACCTGTATGCATAACAGACTCGAGAGAAAATTGGTTTTTTCGCTGTTGACGACAACCTTGTCGACATCGGGGGTCATTGCTTGCTGACCTGGCCGATTGAATATACTTGCTCGCTCGTTTCCGCGGATGGACAGAAGGAGGTCATCTTCATTGGGTCCTATTTCGTTTTGCGGTTCCGCGGGCATCTGAGCCAATTCCTCCAGTACGAAAAGCCTTCATATATTGGAAGCAGCATTGACTAGTTCCGGTCTGGATAACACGCAGTCTGTAAGGGGCACCCGGTACACATTCTGGGTGAATTCTCCCCTTAGGAAACAGCCGCTATGCATAGTGTTTTGTCCCAGCATCATGGTCCAGGCTCGGTTGTTCCGGCTTTTGGAGTAACACCACAGTCAAATCCCGCAACTTCCGCCTCCTATTCTGCAAACGAAAAGCCCGATTTCAGGACCTACGCGGAGTATCCTGCAGAGCCCACAGAACACGTGAACAGCTTTCCGCAGGATGGTATACGATATCCCGGCAAAGAGGAAGCACAAGCCGAGGCACCCAGTACCAGTCTCAGGGATCCAACAATGGAATCAAGAATGAACCTTCACAAAGAACCGGAGACTATGCGTATTGCTCCAGATGGGTTCGACAATCACCTACCAGGACAGACAAAGCATGCCAGCCAAAATATCAAGGGCGGAAAATGGAAGTATGGCTTGTGTGACTGTGGAGACATAAGCGTGTGCTGCGCTGGTGCTTGGTGTCCCTGCATCGTTTATGGCAAGACGCAATATCGACTTTCCCGCCGATCTGAGAGAAATGATCCTACCAACCTGCTGGGTTACTCGGCTTTCAATGGCTCTTGTGCCGCCTTTGCGCTCCTCTGCGGCTGCAATCTCATTTTGGCTGCAATTCAGCATTCAAGGGTAAGGAAAGCTTATGATATTCCGGGTGATATTGGAACCGACGTTGTGAGGGCGTGCTGTTGCTGCTGCTGCAGTCTCAGCCAGGACGAAAAGGAGGTCAAGTTCCGAGAAAGTCAATTCTGGGCATCTTCGGGCTCGGCTAGAGCAATGCAGTACGCCTCGCCACAGGGTATGACTTTCTCTGCTGTACTGAAGTAGGTCCTTACTACAACTTGTTGCTGTTGAACTCGACTTGGTCGACAAGAGGTTCATTTAATGGCTTCTCCCACTTGAGTCAACAGTCGTACGGCCAGCCACAGAGTCTATTCCTCGGACAGATGCTCAAGTGAGGCTGTGAGCACACCACGACCCAGATACCCGGAATACTGAAGTTGATACTGCCAGCACTCTTTGTAGGAGAGTGGGAGGAAGTTCGTCTCATCATGCTATTGTTGTTGC
>QQTW01000634.1_pt1 | contig 22533 bp, 19 predicted proteins | sample 1904831 | NCBI WGS metagenome assembly QQTW01 (sample SAMN09435610, study PRJNA476489) | Subsurface metagenome, whole genome shotgun sequencing project. | reverse complement strand
AGGATTGGGGAATAATGGTGAGGATGGGACAGAAGGGGCATTTTATCAAAATGCGATCGCTACTTATTCTCACGGCCCAGTTTTACCCAAAAATCCCTTTTTAGCAGATTGGCTGATTCAAACAGCATTAAAACAAAAATATCAGGAACCAATATCATTGAAATTGTTGGATGATACCCTAGCTAACCAAGCACGGGAAGCCATGTTTAAACGGTTGCGTGTTAGCGTTCCAACTTTAGTTAAAAGATAAGCGCAGCTATAGCAAAATGCCAACTCTTAAATAAGAGTTGGCATTTTCTCAGGTTATTTTTAGACTAAGCCAAGTAAGCGATCGCTAAATATTTTATTAGCTCTGCTTCAGTCCTTCTCGCACCCTTGAACCGTATTCGGGATCGGCTTTTGTGAAGTGATCCACCATACGCTCTTGAATATCCGGTTTGCACTTTTTGAGTGCATCAACAAGGTTTAAAATCAGATCGTCGCGCTCATCATCTGAAAAAGCACGATAGCGATCGCCAGCCTGTGCGTAATCGTTCGTGCGGCTGATTTTTTGGCGCGTGGCTGGGCCTTGAACGTAAGGAGTGTGATCCTTCCCAGATTTTGGCGCTTCTTTTAACCCATCAATACTGCTTGGCTCGTAATTTACATGGGGATTTTCGCCTGCTTCGACTCCATCAACGCGGAAAGTCATCTGACCATCACGCTGATTCGTAGCAACCTTGGTTTTTGGACTATTAATCGGCAGTTGGAGGTAATTTGCGCCGATGCGGTGACGCTGAGTGTCAGAGTAAGAGAAAGTCCGACCTTGTAGCAATTTGTCGTCGGAGAAATCTAACCCGTCAACTAACACGCCTGTACCAAACGCGGCTTGCTCGACTTCAGCAAAATAGTTTACCGGATTTTTGTCCAGCACCATGCGACCGACAGGTAACAAGGGGAATTGTTCTTGCGGCCAGACTTTTGTCGGATCTAGTGGATCGAAGTCGAGTTCGGGGTGTTCGTCATCCGACATGATTTGGACGCAAAACTCCCATTCAGGATATTCGCCTTTTTCAATCGCTGAGTACAGATCTATTGTGGCGTGGTTAAATTCCTTAGCCTGAATTTCCTCAGCCTGAGCCTGAGTCAGACATTTTACCCCTTGCTTGGGTACAAAATGATACTTGACAATATGCCCTACACCGTCAGCATTCACCCACTTGTAGGTATTTACACCCGATCCTTCCATGTGTCGGTAGCTGGCTGGAATTCCCCAAGGACTGAACAACCACGTAATCATGTGTGTTGCTTCAGGTGTCAGGCTGATAAAATCAAAGATGCGATTGACATCTTGTTTGTTGGTAACTGGGTCTGGTTTGAAGGCATGAACCAGGTCAGGAAACTTGATTGGATCTCGAATAAAAAAGATTTTCAAGTTGTTTCCAACTAAATCCCAGTTGCCATCTTCAGTGTAAAATTTTACCGCAAAACCACGTGGATCGCGCAATGTCTCCGGTGAATGTCCGCCGTGAATGACGGTGGAAAAACGCGCAAACATCGGCGTGATTTTACCTTTTTCTTGGAAAAGCTTAGCGCGGGTGTATTTGCTTACAGGTTCGTCGCCTACCGTACCATAAGCTTCAAAATATCCATGAGCGCCAGCACCACGAGCATGAACCACTCGTTCTGGAATGCGTTCGCGATCGAAGTGGGTGATCTTTTCCAGAAAGTTGTAGTTCTCAAGGACTGTGGGGCCCCGCTCACCTACAGTCCTTACATTCTGGTTATCAGTTACAGGATGACCCTGGCGGTTTGTCAGAATTTTCTCTTCGTTGCTCAGCTGCTGTTCTTGATTGTCCGTCATATGTATGCTAAATCTGCCTTTTGCTTTTCAAGGTTGGCGCAGCTCATGCGCCATAACTACCAAAGCGTGTAACTGCGGATTTTATTGCCTCTACTTAACCAATGTAACTACTACTGTTTTCCCTAACCTCTTACCAAAGAAACAGGCATTCAATTAAATATTAAGTTATAATTTATACAATCAAATATGGTTTAAAATTTGTATAAATTATATTTTTACTAGTAAGTATTTTTCGGTGACATCTGTTAATAGAGATCAAAAAAAGAGCGCCCCTACAGATGAGGGCGTTTATTTTAATTCAATCTAGAATCAAACGCGATCGCTTAAACATTGCCATCGCCAATGATAGTAAACCAGCATCAATCGCAGCTAAAACTACCAAAATTAACCAAAAAACCTGAGCAATATCAGCATCCTTGGCAGAATTGAGCAGAGTTGTTTGTAATTTACTTGGTAATAAATTAAAACCTATAATCGGTATCCAAGTTAAAGCAAGGGAAACGAACGCTAACTTTTGTGCTGCTTGCCTGACTGTTGGACTGCGAAGAGAGACAATTACACCAATACTAGCTGCTAATGTTGCTGACAAAAATCCTAATACCATGCCACTAAATAATATAGAGGCTGGATAAAGTAAGATTTTTCCATTGCTATGAAAAAAATTTACTCCTACTAAGCCTGTCAACACAACCAGCAACGTCATCAGCCAACCATAGCTAACAACTGTAATTACTTTACCGAGCAAAATAGATAGTTCTGACAAAGGACTAGCTAACAAAGTTTCTAAAGTATGTCGTTCGCGTTCTCCGGCAAAAGCATCAGCAATTAGCGCCATTACAGGTAAACTTGGTAGCCATCCCCAAAACATAATTGTTAAAGGAGTTTCCACCCAGACACTACCAACTTGTGAAGGAAGAAAAATTCCAAATATTAACAATAATGGTAATACACTTAGTAGGGTTGCCCGGAGGCTACCGCGTTGAAATAGCAGTTCTCGCCATTCCTTCCAGATGACAGTATAAATGTCTGAAATCATGGCGATAGCTCCATCAAATTTAAGAAAACTTCTTCCAAGCTGGGGCTATTTTTGCGGACTTCTTCAATTTCCACCCCTGCATTTACTAACATTCTCACTATGGGGGCTGCACTGATTTGTTTATGCAAGGTAATAATCAAGCGAACTGGAATAGCTAGATCCGGCGAAGCCAAATCGCCTACAAGTTGAGTTGAACAAATCAGTGGTTGAGATTCTAGCTCGTTTATTACTTTAGGAGAGAAACCACGCCCGATAATTTCAATTTTGGGATTACCAGAAGCAGCGCGTAATTCATCTGGATGACCGACTGCCATTAGTTTACCTTGCCGAATCACTCCAATTTGCTGGCACAACTTTTCTGCTTCTGTCAAATTGTGGGTTGTTAAGAATACTGTCACGCCCTCTCGCGCCACCATCTGTTGTAGATCGTCGCGCAAGGCTGCTGCGGCTACCGGATCGAGTCCATTTGTCGGTTCATCCAAAAAGATTAAAGGTGGACAATGAAGCATCGCCCGTGCCACAGCTAGCTTCTGTTTCATCCCCCGGCTCCATTCTCCGACTTTTTGGTGGCGGCGATGCCAAAGTCCCATTTGATTGAGCAATTCCTTGACGCGCGATCGCCTCCTAGCTGTTGGTATGCGCCACGCCCGCCCGTAAAACTCAAGATTATCTTCAGCACTCAGTCGTTCGTACAGCCCTGGATGTTCCAACAAAGCACCTGTGCGTTGGCGAATCTCCCCAGAGTGAGTGCGGGTATCAAAGTCTAATACTTCAGCTTGTCCGCTAGTTGGTTCTAATAAACCAAGTAATAGCCTAATCGTAGTGGTTTTACCAGAACCGTTAGCACCTAGAAAGCCAAAGACAATACCTCTTGGGACTTCCAGTGTTAAACGATCTAGGGCTTGGACATTACCAAAACGCCGAGTCAGATCTAAAGTCCGAATTGCAATCGCGGTCATTGACAGCCTACAAAGAACCCTGTCTCAGATTACAGCAAAGTTTTTCTTGCGGCATCTTTTGAAAATTTGAAATTACTAACTTCCAACCACAATAAGTCAATTTGGCTTAAGCATTATGCCTAGCCACTATGGAAAGTGTCACTATGTGCTATTGCCCAGAAATTAAATCGCCATAAACTATAGTTGTGTGAGGAGTGGTACTAACGAAAAAGCTCTTGGAGTCGAAACACGGCCAGACGTCCAAGAGCTTTTTTTATGGCAGTTTTTTCAGAACAGTTAGAAAAGTGTCACTATATGCGAGCGCTCACCAATTAAATCGCCATAAACTATAGTTGTGTGTGAGGAATGGTACTAACGAGAAAGCTCTTGGAGTCGAAACACGGCCAGACGTCCAAGAGTTTTTTTATGGAAGTTTTGTTGTGTGGCGCGATCGCACTGCGGCGAATAGGTAGAAGTCTCTTTGGCAATGTCGCAACGATCGCGCTTGACTACTGCCAACAAATAACCGACTCGAAAGTTTGGTTAATCATCGGATCAAAGCGATATATTTGCAGCGTCAAACAATTAAGGCGATCGACTTAATCAAAAGTTGGCAATTTATTAATTTCCGTTAAAGTTGCTTCAATGCAAATGCCGTAGGCTCACGGATGCTTACACTTAATCAGCTTAAATATAATAGCTTGACCAGAAAAATTGTTATGGCAGCTATGCAAACCTAAGACTCGGTTATTCATTAGAAGCGGTGATGTATGCACCGTTTGAGTTTAAACATGAAAACCGATAGATTTTAGGTTTGAAATGATTAGGTATTAAGCTAAACCACAAAAAACAATATGTGGGAAATTTTAAAGCAGTTATTTTCGTCGAGTCAGTATATTCCTCACGGTCACTGCTACTTGTGGCAATCTCCACTGGTATGGCTGCACGTTTTGAGTGACTTGTTAATCGCGATCGCCTATTACTCAATTCCGGCGACGCTGATCTATTTCATCTACAAGCGCAGAGATGTTCCGTTTCTTGGGATATTTAGCTTATTCGGAGCTTTCATCATCCTTTGTGGCACAGGTCACTTATTGGAAATTTGGACGCTGTGGCATCCAGTTTACTGGCTAACAGGAGTTGAAAAAGCAATAACTGCTCTAGTTTCCTGCTTCACCGCCTTGGAAATGGTAACGCTACTGCCTAAATTCCTAGCTTTACAGACACCAGAGCGATTAGCAGCAATCAACCGCGAACTACAAAATCAAATAGTTGAACGTCAGGAGGCTCAAAAAGCTCTACAGAGTATTGTGGTAGCGACAGCTTCAGTCACGGGGGAAGAATTTTTCCCGGCTTTGGTGCAAAATTTGGCAACGGCTCTGGATGGAATGGCACTAAGATAAGCTCAAACGCTTGATTTATAGAGGTTCCAAGCTTGTCATGCGAATGGTAATTAGGAAACCGCGATCGCTCTTTGGAAGCTAAGCAATTCCTACTTTTCCCTTCCCAAAGCTATCCTGTTTCCCCAGCCTTTACCTGATAAGGGTTCTACCTTAACTTAGTGCCATTCGGCTCTGGATGTTCGCCACGTCTTTGTTGCAGAACTGGTGAGCAACCAGCCTCTAAGGTCAACAACTCTTGCCTTTTGGGCTGATGATAGGGTGGCAGATAACTTTGAATATGACCTGCTTGATATTCCCTGTGAGCGTGTTGTCAAGCAAGCACAATTATGTTTCTACCCTAACAAAGTTCAGGAACTATTCCCCCTCTCTACAGGTTTAAAGGCGATGGAATCTGTATGTTACCTGGGAGCGCCGCTGTTGGATGGCGAACAGCAGGTGATTGGGGTTTTATGTATTATGAGCGATCGCCCTTTGGCGAATGAGGAAAATGCCAAGGCGATAATGACGGTATTTGCCGCCAGAGCTGCTGCCGAATTGCAACGCCAGAGAGCAAAATCTGCATTGCACCGTGCCAACGAGGAATTGGAAATTCGAGTCAACGAGGCTACCGTTGGACTGCACCAACGCACCGCAGCATTAAAGGCAAGCCAAGATTTTTTAGATCGGGTGCTTAATGCCGTAACTGACCCGATTTTTGTCAAAGATAAACAGCATCGCTGGACAATGCTCAACGATAGCTTTTGCCAGATGATTGGCTATCCTCGTGAAGAGTTGATTGGCAAATCTGACTATGAATTTTTCCCAAAAGCTGAAGCTGATGTTTTCTGGGAATACGACAACCGAGTATTTACCACAGGCATTGAGTATGAAAATGAAGAGGCATTTACAGATGCTTCTGGAGCAAAGAGCACCCTATCAACGAAAAAAATTGCCTTTGCAGATGCGGATGGCGATCGCGCTTTAGTTGGCATCATCCGCGATATCACTGAGCGCAAACAGGCTGAGGAAGTTTTGCGGCAGATGGCAGAAAGAGAGAGGGCAATATCCAGAGTCATTCAACAGATGCGCCAGACGTTGCAACTTGAGACAATTTTTAGCACTACGTCTCAAGAACTGCGTCAAGTTATTAACTGCGATCGCGTTGTCATCTATCGTTTCAATCCCGACTGGAGTGGGGAGTTTGTCTCTGAGTCAGTAGCACCCGGATGGATACCGCTGTTGCAGCAACAATCAAATGAACTTGCCATTACTGAAGCATCTGTTGATGAAACTAGTTGTATTGTGAAAACCTTCGGCAGTGCCAACCACTCAATACAAGATACTGATACTTACTTGCAAGAAACTCAAGGTGGTGTTTACCGATTCGGAACGAGTTACCTGTGTGTACCAGACATCTACAAAGCTGGGTTTAAACCTTGTTACCTCGAACGCTTAGAGCAATTACAAGCCAAAGCTTACATCACTGTACCTATCTTCTGTGGCGAGAAACTTTGGGGTTTACTGGCAGCTTACCAAAATTCAGATCCCCGCCAATGGGAAGAGGCAGAAATCAACATCGTAGTTCAAATAGGGACTCAGTTGGCAGTTGCCGTACAACAAGCAGAATTACTAGCGCGAACTCAACAGCAAGCAAAACAGTTGAAACTAGCCAAAGAAGCCGCCGACGCTGCCAACCGTGCTAAAAGCGAATTCCTTGCTAACATGAGCCACGAACTGCGTACCCCCCTCAACGCCATCCTTGGCTTCACTCAACTAATGCAGCGCGACTCATCTCTAGTCATTGAGGAGCAGCAGCAATACCTAAATATTGTCAGTCGTAGCGGCGAACATCTGCTGGATTTGATTAACGGTGTTCTGGAGATGTCAAAAATCGAGGCTGGGCGAGTTACGCTGCACGAAAACAGCTTCGATCTCTATCAAATGCTTGATAGTCTCAAACAACTGTTACAGTTGGGAGCTACATCTAAAGGCTTGCAGCTTATCTTTGAGTGCAGTAATGAAGTGCCTCAATATGTGAAAACTGACGAAAGTAAACTGCGTCAAGTTTTGATTAACTTGCTTGGGAATGCAATCAAATTCACTCAGCTAGGAAGCGTAAGGCTAACAGTGTCAGTGGTCAATAGCAGAAAACAACTGACAACCGACAAAGAACAACTGACAATTCATTTTGAAGTCGAGGATACAGGATGTGGTATTCCACCTCAAGAGCTAGACAATTTGTTTGAACCCTTTACCCAAATTGAAACGAGTTTGAAATTCAGTCAAGGAACGGGTCTAGGTTTACCCATTAGCCAAAAGTTTGTGCAACTGATGGGCGGAGAAATTGCTGTCACCAGCATACCAGGTGAGGGAGCCAAGTTCGCTTTTGATCTTCAGGTGAGTTTGGGGGAACAAATTCCAGTTAAGACAACCCAACCTATCAGTAAAAAAGTTATAGGTTTAGCCCCTAACCAACCGAAATATCGGATTCTGATTGCTGAAGATAAGCCAACAAATCGCCTTCTTTTATTCAAGCTTCTCACTTCTCTGGGTTTTGAGGTACAAGAAGCCCAAAATGGTCAAGAAGCTGTAGCAATATGGGAGAGTTGGGAGCCGCATTTGATCTGGATGGATATGCGGATGCCAGTGTTGAACGGCTATGAAGCGACAAAACAAATCAAAGCTTCTTTGAAAGGTCAGGCAACAGTGATTATTGCCTTGACAGCTAGCGTTTTCGAGGAACAGCGACAAGCTATTTTATCAATCGGGTGTGACGACTTTGTGCGTAAGCCCTTTCAAGAAAGTGCGATCTTTGAAAAGCTGGCTCAGTATCTGGGGGTGCGTTATGTCTACGAACAAAACGATGTAGAGACGCAATATATCACGTCTGTACGGAAGGATGAAAAAGCTACAACAGCTTTTATACTTCAACCACAATCCTTACAAGCAATGTCGAGCGAGTGGGTGGAAAAACTACATAATGCCGCAGCCTCTGGCAGCGATCTTCTAATTTATCAACTAATTGAGCAAATTCCCCCAGAAAATACCGCCCTGGCTGGTGCGCTGACAGATTTAGTTGAGAACTTCCGGTTCGATCTCGTTACCGAATTAGCTCAACCAATTAAGAGCTAGGAAAGAAAAAATGAATTCTAATCAAACAGGCATCACCCTAGAAGACATCCTGATCGTTGACGATACCCTAGAAAACTTGCGCCTTCTTTCCACAATGCTGATTAAGCAGGGGTATAACGTTCGCAAAGCTATAAATGGAAAGATGGCTCTGACAGCCGTGCAAACTGTTGTGCCAGATTTAATTCTGCTTGACATTATGATGCCAGAGATGGACGGCTATGAGGTCTGTCAACGTCTGAAAGCGAATCAGCAAACAGCGAAAATCCCAGTAATTTTCTTGAGCGCTTTGAATGAAGTATTTGACAAGGTGAAGGCGTTTGAGGTTGGTGCTGTAGATTATATTAGCAAGCCTTTTCAGTTTGAAGAAGTTTTAGTCCGAGTTCAAAATCAAATGGCGCTCAAGTCAGCACAAAGGGAAATTCTGAAGCTCAACACCGAATTAGAAGAAAAAGTTAAAGAGCGCACCCAGCAGCTAGAATTCGCCAATGCTCGATTGCTGAAAATGGCACTTTACGATAGTCTCACAGGTTTGCCCAATCGGGCTTTATTCTTGGAGCGTCTAGAACAAGCTCTCAACAGTGCTAAGGCAGATTCAGTTTATCAGTTTGCCGTCTTGTTTCTTGATTGCGATCGCTTCAAAGTCGTCAATGACTCTCTCGGTCATTTGGTAGGAGATGAACTGTTGATTGCAGTTGCTCGTCGCTTAGAAGCATCCCTAAGTCAAAAAGATACATTGTCTCGCTTAGGTGGCGATGAATTTGCAATTCTGCTAACAGACATTCAAGACCTTAGCTATACTACCTTTGTAGCAGATGGGATACTTGATTCACTCTCTTTCCCGTTTCAACTTCAAGGACATGAAGTATTCATCAGCGCCAGTATTGGCATTGCTTTAGGCAATTTAACTGTACACCAGCCAGAACATCTATTGCGGGATGCAGATACCGCAATGTATCGCGCCAAAGCTTTAGGGAAAGGGCAATATCACATTTTTGCACCTGCTATGCACGATGCTGCTCTCCAGCTTTTACACCTTGAGAGTAATCTTCGCAAAGCGATTAATCAACAAGAATTTATCGTTCACTATCAGCCAATTATCGATCTCAGTGACGGCAAAATTGCTGGGTTTGAGGCACTAGTGCGCTGGCAACATCCTCAATACGGTATGATTTCTCCACAATCGTTTATTCCCATTGCAGAAGAAACGGGTTTAATTATTCCAATCGATCGCTGGGTGCTACAGCAAGCCTGCCATCAGCTACGTCTTTGGCATCAGGAAAAACTTACAGACTATCCCTTATTTATAAGTGTTAATCTTTCGGCACGACAGTTTGCCCAACTAGACTTGATCGATCAAATTGACCAAATTTTGACGGAAACGCAACTCAATCCCCAATGCTTAAAGTTGGAAATTACAGAAAGTGCGATTATGGATAATGTTAACTTTGCTGCTGTAATTTTACAAAAACTAAGGGAACGCTCAATTGGGTTGAGTATCGATGACTTCGGTACGGGTTATTCTTCTCTTAGTTATATGCATTCCTTTCCCGTTAGTAGCCTCAAAATCGATCGTTCTTTTGTGCAGCGCCTAGACGGAAATCCAGAAAATTTAGGACTTATTCCAGCTATTATAAGTATTGCTAAGACAATGGGAATGAGCGCGATCGCCGAAGGAATTGAAACAACTCAACAGTTCAATCAACTAAAAACCCTCGGCTGCGACTTTGGTCAAGGATACTTGTTTTCTAAACCTGTGGAGGCGCAAAGGGCAATGGAGTTAATTGCATCGGTCAATTTATCGCCCCTACGCCTTTAATTCGCATCCACCCAAAGGAGTAAATTGAATGCTTAACAGCTTACCATCTCTGGATGCTCGATTCTGGTTCCTAGCAGTTTGAGAAATTCCGCCAACCAGTTAGGATGGGCAGGCCACGCGGGTGCTGTCACCAAGTTACCATCAACCAACGCTTCATCAGCTGGGATGTGGACATATAATCCCCCAACCTTCATTACATCTGGGCCGCAAGCTGGGTAAGCAGTACAACTTTTACCCTCTAAGACATCAGCTGCCACTAACACCTGTAAACCGTGACAGATCGCGGCAATAGGTTTATTTGCTAGGGCAAAGTGACGGGTAATTTCGAGTACCTTTTGATTTAGGCGAATATATTCAGGCGCACGTCCTCCAGGTATCACCAAAGCATCGTACTCTGATGCCTCTACTTCCGCAAACGTGGCATTTAAGCTGAAGTTGTGCCCTGGTTTCTCACTATAAGTTTGATCGCCTTCAAAGTCATGCACAGCTGTGCGCACCTTTTCCCCAGCTTTCTTGTCGGGACAAACTGCATGGACTGTGTGTCCGACCATTTGTAGCGCCTGAAACGGCACCATCACTTCATAATCTTCCACATAGTCGCCCACAAGCATCAAGATTTTCTTAGCAGCCATTTGTTTAATCCTCCGTTGTCGAGTGGCAACAAGCTTTTTCTCTATTTTCTGGTAATTTTATCCATAAGAGTGGCTGGCTAATGCTGCTTTGGTGTTTTCCCCCACAAACTATCGTAGGGGCGCACAGCTGTGCGCCCCTACCAACTACCACTGATCGGCCATTACTATTAACAAATCTTAAAAAAATAGAATAGCAGAGAGCTAAAATCCCGATATTTATTGAATTAGACTAGGCAACAGTGCAAATGTACTGCTATTTCTTATATATAGAAATATGGCACTTGAGCCTAAATGATTCCAGTTCAACTGACTCTCAAAAACTTTCTCAGCTATCGTGAGGCAAGCCTGGATTTTTCTGGGCTGCATACTGCTTGTATTTGTGGAGCCAATGGAGCGGGTAAATCTTCCCTACTAGAAGCCATCACCTGGGCAATTTGGGGTCAAAGCCGCGCTGGTTCTGAAGACGATGTGATCCACTCTGGAGACAAAGAAGTTAGGGTGGATTTGATCTTTTCTAGCGATCGCCATAACTATCGCGTTATTCGTACCCGCTACAGAGGTGCTAGTAGTTCTCTCGAATTTCAAGTTGCTACGCCTAATGGGTTCAAGTCGCTGACAGAACGCGGGGTAAGAGCAACACAGCAGCTAATTTTGGAACACATCAAGCTGGATTATGAGACGTTCATTAATTCAGCTTATCTGCGTCAGGGACGGGCAGATGAGTTTATGCTCAAACGCCCGATTGAACGAAAAGAAATTCTGGCGGAGTTGCTGAAACTGAATCAATATGATGAATTGGAAGAACGGGCAAAAGATCTCTCCCGCTCTTTCAAAGGACAGGCGGAGCAGCTAGAGCGGAATTTGGAGTCGATGGAAACTCAGCTGCAACAACGAGAAGCGATCGCTCACCAACTTTCTGAAATTGAATCTCAAGTTAACCAACTGCAACAAGCGCAGGCTTTCGACAACATCCAGCTTCAAAGCTTGCAAGTTATTCAACATCAGCAACAAACTTGGGATGGGCAACTGAGCTTTCTCAAGCAGCAATATCATAATCTTAATGGGGATAGCGATCGCTTAGAACAAGAGCGCTTGGCGATCAACGCTCAGCTATCAGCTATAGAAGAAATCTTGAGTCACGAAAGCGAGATTAAATCTGGATACCAACAATACCAAAATCTCCAAACTGAAGAAGAAACTTTTGCTGCCAAGTTGCAGGAATATACCCGCATTCAACAACAGCGTTCTGTGTTACAGCAAGAGCTAGCACAGCAAATTAATTCTTTCCGCGCCGAACTTCAACGCGCACAAGGGCAGTTAGAAGCATTACAGCAGCAGGAACAAGAAATTCAGCAAACTCTCAACAAATCTGCTGATGTAGAAGCAGGATTAGCACAACTCGCCGCCGCCCGTCAGCGTCTAAGTGAAATGGATCGGCTGCAACTCCAAGTAAGTCCGCTGCTGCAACAACGAAACGCTTTGCAAACTCAGATCGATCGCGTTCAAACTCGCTTGATGGCTCAAATAGAAGAACTACAAGCTTCAGAAAATCAACTGTTTGCACAGCAGCAACGCCAACCCCAACTGCAACAAGCCGTAGTGGAGGTAGGAGTACAAATCGAGCAACTGGAGAAGAAGCGGGTATACCTGGAACGAGTGCGGGAAAAAGGACAGGAACGCCGTCACTTTCTCGAACGCCTGCAAGCTCAACAACGGGAATACGAAATACAACTGGAAGAAATAGAGCAAAAAATCCAGATGCTCTCAGTACCAAATGCCGCTTGTCCCCTGTGCGATCGCCCCCTAGACGAACATCACTGGAATCGCGTCATCGACAAAACCAAAGTCCAACAACAGGAAATTCAAGAGCAATTTTGGGTTGTGCGGGAACAGATGGTATCTTCTGAAAGTGAAATTCAGGTACTGCGACAGGAATATCGAGAGGTATTGCAGAAACTATCTGACTACGATGCTTTACGCGAACAACGAGGACAGTTAGCAGCACAATTGTCAGCTACAGACGAGCTGCTAAACCGACTGGGGCAAATCGCAACCCAAAAGCAACAGCTTGAGCGATCGCTACAAATTGGGGAATACGCCACGCCGCAGCAAGCCGAACTGCGTCAACTAGACTGGCAACTCCAACAACTCAACTACAACGAGCAAGATCATGCTTTAGTCCGCAGTGAAGTCGAAAGATGGCGCTGGGCAGAAATTCGATCTGGGCAAATCAAAGATGCCCAAAAACGGCAATTACAGATTATAGCACGAAAACCAGAAATCAGCAAACAAATTGCCAGTTTAAGCTGGCAAATCGAACAGCACCAAACTGAATCTGAATGTGCGAAAACAATTGCCGCCCTCGATCGCCGCATGGCTGAAATTGGTTATGACACAGAGCAACACAATGCCCTACGTCTCAGTTTACGACAAGCTCAGGCTTGGGAATTGCGCTATCAGCAGCTATTGTCAGCCCTGCAACAATATCCTCAATTACAGCAGCGATCGCAAGATTTGGCAGCAGCCATACAAGCAAGAAGAGCTGAGAAGCAAGTTATTACCGCTCAAATCGAATCTCTGACTCATCAACTGCAACAAACTCCCGACACAACCGCACAAATTCAAGCTTTAGAGCAACAGCTAGCTGTACGGCGGCGACAGCTGGATGATAATTTGAGTCAGTTAGGACGTTTACAGCAACAGTTCAATCAACTAGAAGCACTACAAATTAATTACGAGCAACAGCAGCAACAACTGCAAGTCGTCCGCAAGCAGTATCGCGTATATCATGAATTGAGCCAAGCTTTTGGCAAAAATGGCATTCAAGCACTGATGATTGAGAATGTCTTACCTCAACTCGAAGCGGAAACGAATCAGCTGCTAGCAAGGCTGAGTGCTAACCAGCTGCACGTTCAATTTATTACCCAAAAAGCAGGACGTAGTGGCAGGGCGACAAAGAAAGCTGTCAAAATGATCGATACCTTGGATATTTTAATCGCTGATGCACGAGGAACTAGACCTTATGAAACATACTCCGGTGGAGAGGCGTTTCGGATTAATTTTGCAATTAGACTAGCTTTAGCAAGACTGTTAGCCCAAAGATCTGGTGCGACGTTGCAATTGTTGATTGTGGATGAAGGTTTTGGTACTCAGGATCGAGAAGGATGCGATCGCCTGATTGCTGCGATTAATGCGATCGCCTCTGATTTTGCTTGTATCCTCACCGTAACTCATATGCCCTATTTCAAAGAAGCTTTCCAAGCCCGAATTGAAGTTTCTAAATCACAGAATGGCTCTCACTTGAGTTTGTCAATGTAATCCAATGTTGCAAGTAGGACAAGTTTTAAGCGATCGCTATCAACTCCAGCAAAAACTAGGTTATGCTGCCAATCGTCAAACCTGGTTAGCAACGGATTTATCAACACATTCTCATCAGTTAGTAATTGTTAAACTGCTAGCTTTTGTCGGTGAAGTTCAGTGGGAAGATATTAAATTGTTTGAGCGCGAAGCCCAAGTACTCAAACAGTTAGATTACCCTGCAATTCCCAAATATCAAGATTATTTTTGTCTGAACGAACAATTATTGTGGTTTGGATTAGTGCAGGAATATATTCCTGGTTCCACGTTTGAAGAACTGCTACAGCAAGGGAAAAAATTTACCGAACAGCAAATTCGTCAAATTGCCACTGATATATTAAATATTTTAGTTTATTTGCACGAACTAAACCCGCCAACACTACATCGAGATATCAAGCCGAGTAATTTAATTTGGGGTGAAGATGGACGAGTTTACCTAGTTGATTTTGGCGCAGTGCAGAATAAAGCGGCATCAGAAAAAGCGACGTTTACTGTTGTAGGAACTTATGGTTATACGCCAATGGAGCAATTTGGTGGAAGAGCAATTCCTGCATCAGATCTTTACGCTTTAGGTGCAAGTTTGATTCATCTGAGTGCTGGTATTGCACCCGCAGATTTACCGCAAAAAAATTTGCAGATTCAATTTGCTGAATTTGTCAGTTTAAGTCCTAGCTTTGTCGCCTGGTTGCAGCAGTTATGCGAACCAGCTATAGAAAAAAGATTTAGTACCGCCCGTGTGGCACTATCCAGTTTAGAATCAGGTATATTGTTATCGTCGTCTACCCTAATTAATAATTCTGGACAAGGCGGTTTATTCGATATGTCGCTACCAGTTCCAGAGGAAATTCAGGGTTGGAATTGGGGAGCATTTTTGTTAACTCCATTTTGGCTAGTATCGAATCGAGTGTGGATCGGAATTTTTGCCTTTGTTCCTATTGTTGGTGTTTGGATGGCGATCGCTTTGGGGATAAAAGGCAATGAATGGGCGTGGAAAAGCCGCAAGTGGGAAAGTATTGAGTCTTTTCAAACTTATCAAAAACGCTGGGCGATCGCCGCTGTAATTACTGGAATATCTATCAATTTAATTTTTTGGCATCTGGGTATTTTGTTATTAACATCAGCCCTAAGTTAAGCCATAGGGTGAATATTCCTACATTACACCTTCTGTGATTGCAGCTAGCCCAGATACTGTTAGCAAACTCACCAAAACTAGCACCACAATCAATGGCATTACATTTGCTAATTTAAGTTTATTCTGTTTGAGAGCTTGAATTGAAGAAATGGGAATTGTCAAAGGCCAGAATACAGTTAATACGAGTAAAACTATCAGAGATAGAAATGTCTCCTCTGGAGACATCAAATTTCCTTTTTTGAATAATTTCAAAGAATCAATTACGAGATAGCAGCTGAACGACAGGTAGACGATAGTTAAAGTAGCTGGGATGTTCATAGAATTACAGCTTTTGATCAGTGTTTGAATTACTTGAGAAAAGTGATTTGAGTCAGCCAAACAAATCTTACCCGCTTGCTTAAATATTACTAGTTGAGTAAGAGCTTAAGCGAAAATCTTGTAGGCAAGTTCAATGTTAATACTGAAGTTCAATTCTTAAAATCAGTAATTTTACTGGAATTAAGTCTGTAAATATACGTAAATTTAAATATAAAATTTTTAAGATAGATACAGCCAATTTAGTTAATTTCCCGCACTAAATAACTAAAGTTACTTTAACTGCTATTTATTAAAATTCTTTAAGCGTTTGTATGATTCTGGGCGCATAGCTTCTCGACCCAAGACAAACATTCCAGTCACACCTAAGCAAACAAACCAAACGTATTGATGCCAGTATTGACGAATTTGCTGCATTGAGTTGAGTTTTGGATGCAGCGTGTAGAGGTAAAGCAGTAAGAAAGAGATCGCCAGCGCGCCGAAGCCAACAAAACTTAGACCAATTAAGATCCGGGCTGGTTGGAACTCCAAGTCGCTAATTTTATCGAGGTTAATTTCTGCTAAATAGTTGAGAGAATCTTCTGCCACCATCGAAGCTGCTTCTAATCTTTCTGCCAAAGGCAGGGGCAAAATCGGATAAAGCGTATCTACGGTTTGGCGACGCACCAGCCCTTCTGTATCCCGCAATAATTCCAATGGTTTCCGCTCTATTGGCTCGGCAAATCCCGTGTATTTTACCTTTTTTATGGCATTCGATTCAGGCTCAAAATCCATATAGCACTCTCTAAAGGCTTAAGGGTGGAGGATGAAGGATGAAGGGTAATTCACAATTGGTCATCTCATTCACACTTCACACTTTCTCCTGAAAGACTTAGCACTGCTACGTCTCTACTCACATGGTGCTTACGCGTCGCTACTAACACACACTTGACACTTTTTCCGGAAAGACGCGATATATCGCGTCTCTACATACTTTATACTTCATAATTTAACCTTTAAACAGCAGTTTTCTGCAATTCTTCTAAGCGTGCTAACACTTCTGTGCTGTGGATTGGTGGATTGACTTTAACAAATGTTTCGCGTAGCACCCCGTTTGGATCGATGAGAAAACTGTGGCGCATAGATAAGTAGCCTAACCATGAGCCGTAAGCTTTACTTACCTCACCATTCGTATCGGCTAAAAGTGGAAATTTCAGACCTTCTGAGTCACAAAATTCGGCGTGGGAATCAACAGAATCTGCACTGACACCAATAATCTGAGTGTTTTTTTCCAGATATTTTGGTAAATCTTGCTGAAACCGCCGTGCTTCTAAAGTGCAACCAGCAGTGAAGTCTTTGGGATAAAAGTAGAGAACTACCCACTTACCGCGTAAGTCAGATAGCGAAACTTCTCCATCACCAGTGTTTGTGGGTAGGGTAAACTCTGGAGCAGGTCGATCGATAGCAGGAAGCTTACCACCAAGGGCGATCGCCTCTGGAGCAAAGTTTACCCAGCTAAGAATGGCAAAACAGCAGGTAAATAAAGCAGTCAGAAAAGTGCGACGGGATATGATCATAAAAAAATCAAGCATTCAAAATCAAAAGGCACAAGCTCTGTGCTGATAAGCATTTTGGCTGCACTGAACCGGAAAATCAAATGATTTACAGCTTATCAACAAAGAGCTACAAGTTAACATAAATTAACATTAATCGCCGCCTTGATTCTGCTCTCTTAACTCTACGTGCTGGGAAGAAGGTACATCGTCCGATGCGGTTGTTGCTTCAATATATTGGCTATCGATCAGAAAAGCCCCTTTGGCAAAGCGGACAACCCAATATCCCGCCGGACGACGATCTATTACCACACCCTCTTCACCTAGCCCAATCACCTCTGGAGGACGCAACATCGGCATGGGATCGGCTGTTTTAACGTAGGGTGGTAGCACTACGACTCGAACTTTCTCACCAATCGCAAATTCTTTAGACATAACCGTAGGCTTGTAGATTGGGTAATGAGTAATAGGTAATAGGTAAAAAACTATTACCTATTACCTATTACCAATTTTCAATCCAAAATCCAAAATCTAAAATCTAAAATCATTAAGGTACTTGCCAAATTCTTTGATGATATGCCTCTACATCTGCATAAGGATCGGTGGGGGTATGATGGTGATGATGGTGGTGGTCGTGATCATGGTCGTGATGATGACCATCGCCATTGGCTCGTGCTGCTAAGCGAAATTTACACATTTCACAATTCATCTGCACGCTTCCCAGTTGAGTTTCAATTTCCCGTTCGCGGATGATAGAAAACAACTGAGGATGCAGCCCCATTTCTGACAGACAGGTGATGGCAATATCTGGGTATTGCTCTTGTTGCTGGGCTGTGATGTCGAAGATCTTTTTGACTAATAGACCCGTGAAGAGAAAGTAGGGTAGTACAATAATCCGTTTGGGTTGATAGAGTCGAGCGCGTTGAAAGCCTTCTTCCAAACGGGGGTGAGTAATGCCGATGAAGCAAGTTTCAACTGTAGAGTAGCCGCTGCCTTCCCAGACAATCCGAGCCAGTTTACAAACATCGCCGTTGGCATCAGGATCGCTAGAACCACGACCGACAAATAAAAGGACTGTTTCGGAACGAGACAAGTGGGGAGAGTCTAGTTCTGCTAAGCGCTCCTGCCACAATTCTATAATTCCAGGCGTAATCCCAAAATGCCGCCCGTAGTGAAATTTCAACTGGGGATGTCTAGCCCTGGCGCGATCGAGTTCGTTTGTAATATCAAATTTATTATGGCGGGCTGCAAATAACAGCACTGGCAGCACGGAAATATCTGTATATCCCTTGGCTACACACAGATCCACTCCTGCTTGAATTGTTGGTTCAGTGAGTTCCAGAAAACAAGGAATAACAGGTCGTGATGTATCTAAAGCTTGATAAACAGAAGCAAACTCCAAAAAGCTCTGCCGCCCAGATTCATCTCTAGTTCCATGACCAACCATCAACAAAGGACGTTGTAGCGGCAAAGCTGGTAATGCTAGGGAGTCAGCAGACGGGGATTCCAAATTAGTCAGATTGTTTGTGTTACTAGGCATTTAAGTTTAAGCTCCTTTCCCGTGTGGCGCAGGAAATTGAGTGAGCAAATAACAGCTAGGCATTCTGGCTCACGAGATTTTGGATTTTGGATTTCGGATTTTGGATTATTGAGTTACTTGTGAAGAACGAAAGTTATTGGTTCAAAGCAAGTATCTCCAATCTAAAATCTAAAATCTAAAATTCGCTGACAGCTGCGGCACAGCCCCGGAGTTACACCGGAGTTTCCCTAGACTGCTATGGTTCACTTGTGCTTAGTTATCTTAACCGATCCAACTCATTTGAAAAATACTGGGGGAGGGGAAGCAGGGGACAAGGAGAATGATGAATTCTGAATTCACTCCAGATAGACCAATCCGCACGCCCTACACCCTACTCGTGATTCTATGTTCCTATTCTTTTGAACACTTATACAAAATTAGTGACTTTTGCGCCTAGGTTTAGCGATCGCGTTGCTGATGCCGGAACTGTCGGTTTTGTTGCATTTGTTGCCGCTGTTCGGGTGTCAAAACTGCCTCAAATTGAGACTTAGCTGACTCTCTAATCTGCCGCATTTGCGTTTTTTGCTCTGGGGTAAGATTGAGGGCAGCAAATGATTGTCGTCGCTTTTGTCCTGGTTCTTGCATCGCTGCTTTGAGTTGTTCCCGTTGTTGTGGTGTCAAAATAGCTTCGATTTGAGAACGGGTACTATTACGAATCTCAGCCATTTTGGCTTTTTGCTCTTGTGTTAATTGCAGGCGTTCTCGTCCGGGTGTTTCTTGTGTTTGTGTTGGTAGTTGAGATAATGCGGGTTGTGCTTTGACTGCTAGAGGAGTTGTAGTTAAGGCAAGAGTGATCGCACTAGCTAAGAGCGGCATCAACTTGAGTTGCATCGTGTTTTTTCCTACATTATTTGTATTTGATAAGACCATCATAGGAACTGGTCTTATCAAATCACCTGAGTAAAAAGTCACGATTTTAACTATGACAAAAGTCATGTTCTACCTAAATGAATGATGAATTATAAATGATGAATGATGAATTGGTAGTGAGTCGCTTCGCTTCAGTTTTAAGTTTTAAGTTTTAAGTTAAACGAGCGTTTTTTAACTTAAAACTTAAAATTTAAAACTTAAAACTATTCAACTCTTCTAGCCCCTAGCCCCTATTTATTGTGAGTCGTGCAATTCAAGTCCACAATCATCCGTTTAAGTTCCTGCTCGTTTTAGAATGGATCTTATTGGCGATCGCTGTTTTAACTGAACTCATACCTGCACCGTTTCCAAGAGTCCGTCAGTTCCCACTGCCAACGGTAGTGAGTATTATTGGCTTTGGGCTGATGGGTTTGCGATTACCCACTGGTACGTTAGTTGACAAAATAGTCTATACAGCTATTGAAATTTTGCTGATTTTATCAACTGGAATTACTAGGATTAGAGCTATCAGACTGTTTCCGTTGCTCTACCTGATATTAGTAATTCGTAGTTGCTTAATCTTTCAGCTACCGGGTAGATTAGCTGTTACAAGTTTATCTTTCACTCTATTCCTGATGACGCTGATGCGTCGGTTTCACCGCTTATCAGCACCGCCAATGATACAGGAGCGAATACGATTTATTCCTCTGAGCTTTGGGCTGTTGTTTGGATTGAGTCTAGTATTTGTGCTGCTGTTGATGAATGCTATCATCGCTGAGCGTCAAAGTAAGGAGAAACTTGCGATCGCAAACGAGCGGTTGCGACAATATGCTCTGCGGATTGAAGACCAAGCTACACTGCAAGAGCGTACCCGCATTGCCCGTGAAATTCATGACTCGCTGGGACACTCTTTAACTGCTCTCAACCTCCAGTTAGAAACGGCGGTGAAACTGTGGCAATCTCACCCAGCCAAAGCTCAAATCTTCCTAGCACAGGCTAAAACTCTCGGTTCGCAAGCGCTACAAGAAGTTAGGCAATCTGTCTCTGCTATGCGCTCCGATCCTCTGCAAGGGCTTTCCCTAGAACGAGCGATCGCAACTCTCTCTCTCGGTTTTCACCGCTCTACTGGTATCCTACCAACTTACCAAATTCAGCTATCTTATCCCATCCCAACAGACGTTTCTACTGCTATATACCGCATTGTCCAAGAAGCATTGACAAACATTTCTAAATATGCATCAGCAACAGAGGTGAAAATTCAACTCAGTGCTACGACAACAAACTTACAGCTAATAGTGCAGGATAACGGCAGAGGGTTTAATTTAGACCAGAATACCACTGGGTTTGGACTCCAGAGTATGCGCGATCGCACATTGGCTTTAGGGGGGAATTTTAATATTAATAGCGTGCCTGATCGAGGTTGCACAATTACAGCTACCATCCCCTTACCAAGGTTGTGATAATGATTCGTGTTTTATTGGTAGATGATCAAAGTTTAATTCGTCAAGGCTTGAGAGCGTTACTGGAATTAGATGCTCAATTACAAGTAGTAGGAGAAGCTGAAAATGGACAAACTGCAATTCAAGTTGTAAAAACATTGTATGCAACGTCTTTACAGCCAGATGTCATCCTTATGGACATTAGAATGCCTATTATGGATGGAGTTGCAGCTACAAGAGAAATTTGCCAAGAATTTCCTCAAATTAAAGTTTTAGTTTTGACAACTTTTGATGATGATGAGTATGTAACCGCAGCAATGAATAATGGAGCAATGGGTTATTTACTCAAAGATACACCCTCAGAAGAATTAGCAATTGCTATTCGTGCTGTAGACAAAGGATATACTCAATTAGGCCCAGGAATAGTTAAAAAACTGTTGCATAAGTTTCCGCCTGCTACAAAACAATCACTTCCGCCAATATTACAAGAACTTACTCCTAGAGAAATGGAAGTTCTAAAACTAATTGCTACTGGTGCAAGTAATAGAGAAATTGCTCAAAAACTTTTTATTTCTGAGGGAACAGTTAAAAATCACGTAACGAATATTTTGAATCGATTGAACTTGCGCGATCGCACTCAAGCCGCAATTTTTGCTAATTCCTTTTTATCCCAATTTGAGCAATTTTGATCTATTTAAATAATTGCAGACATTCTTCCCTTAACAGCCCTTTTGTTACCTTTATATTTTTAAAACTTTTAGCAATAATTTCTTCACAAGAAATACGTACCTGGGATTGATTGACTAAGATCAAATCTTCAATTGAAGCACCAATGATAATTTCAGCTAAGCCTGTCCATACGCAAGCTGTAGCACACATAGGGCAAGGCTCACCAGTTGCATATATGGTATAACCTTCCAAAGAAGGATTCTGGATTTTGGTTGTTAAGCTGCGAATTGCATTCATTTCTGCATGAGCAGAAGGATCGCTATCTCGCTTGACTGTGTTATAACCTTTGGCTACCACTTCATTATCTTTGACGATGACAGCACCATAAGGAGAATCTCCTTTCTTTGCTTCTGACAAAGCTAGCCGCATAAAATCTTCAGGGTTCATATTACTCATGTTACTCAAACAACAAATTGGGTTTTACTTAGAAGATATTGAAACGCCATTAGGCAGAGCAATTACTTTAATTATTACAGGTTTAGTTTTACTCTCTTCAGCTATTTTTGTAGTAGACACTTACCCGATCCCAACTTCTTTACGTCTAAAAATAGACGTGGTTGACAATATAATCTTACTCGTTTTTGCCTGCGAGTATTCTTTACGTTTTTGGTGTGCAGAAAATAAAGGAAAGTATTTTTTTAGTCTTTATTCCATCATCGATTTAATGGCAATTTTACCAGTATTTTTGGGGCTAGTAGATATTAATGTTAGTTTTATTCGTTTGTTGCGGTGGTTCCGCTTTTTGCGATTAATTCGGTTTCTTCAAGGTAAAACTTTTGTTGTTTGAGTAACATGAGTAATATGAACCCTGAAGATTTTATG